>Ga0209542_10002446_pt1 | contig 41530 bp, 37 predicted proteins | sample RifCSPhighO2_01_FD_184028 | JGI IMG/M metagenome (GOLD analysis project Ga0209542, IMG submission 184028) | Soil microbial communities from Rifle, Colorado - Rifle CSP2_plank highO2_0.1 (SPAdes) (version 2) | ecosystem: Environmental > Terrestrial > Deep subsurface > Rock core/Sediment ... | reverse complement strand
TAAAAAAATGAGCTAATCTTTATTTTTTTTGGCGAGTTTTTTTCCAATAAACATCACGGCAGGACTAAAGATGTATGTTTCAAATCCGTGATTCCCGAATAATATCCGTAGAATGGGATTAATCAAGTATTCAAGATAACAAACTGCCTTGAGTAGATAATATCTTGCATTTTTTTTCTCCATTGGAAATCGGAATTTAAACGTTCCATAATTTTTGCAAAATAATTTTTCAATACGCGGATCACGACATACTTCTTCAAGCTTGTCTTCATTCATTACTTTCAAGTTATGAAGCGGGATAAGCTCAGGCCTTAAGAATTTTGTTTTGAGCAAATTAAATCCTCTAAAACGCGGTATTTGAATTATTACATATCCGCCGGGTTTTAAAATATCGTAGTGTATTCTAGCTGCTTTTTTAGGAGGCAATATATGCTCTAGAAATCCGTAAGAAAACACTACATCAAAATAATTTTTATATTTTGTCAGGAATTTTTTATCAAACGCGTCGGCTACAATGGTTTTGATCCCATTTTTTTGAGCAATCATTGCCGCTTCTTTTGAATATTCAATGCCAATTGGTTCCATGTTAAGCATTTCTGCAAACTTTTTCAGTAATTTTCCGTCTCCGCTACCTATTTCTGTAATTTTGGGTTTTTGTTTTGTGCAGCCAGAAAAACTCGGGACAATTTTTAAAATAATGTTGTCGCATAGGAAAATATCATAAGAAGTAAAAAGCCCCATCCTTGGCTTTATATGGATTTTTCGTTCCCCAGTATAATAATTTTCCCAGTCAGACTGATCGAATTTATTTACAGCTCTCATAATTAATATCGAATGGATTAATTCATTTATTATAAGGAATTACTGATTTATTGCAATGAATACTTTTAAACTGGTAAGCTTATATGATTATTTTATGGATAAAAACCCTTTTTTCTATCAGCATGAAATCAATATGTGGATTAATTATTATGTAAACGCACGATATATGAAACCAGATAAGTCAGGAAAGTATGAGCTGACTGTTGAAATGACCGGGCGGAAAGTATTTTATTGCAATCTAATAATGTCATTGATAAATTTGTTAATATTTATTCTATATGGAATATAATTGTTTAAAAAAAACTTATTCACTAAGTTTTCATAGGGATGAAGAATAATAAGCTATATGTTACAATACGATGCATGATTTTGTATTCATTATTCGAAAAATTAGGGTTTTTTTAGACACTATATCTATAAAGAATATTTTAAAAAAATTATTGGCTTCATAAGAGAAGATAAAAAATGAAAACATCAAAAACAGTTTCAATAATTATAAGCTTATTTTTGTTTATTATCCCTTTTTTTTGGTTAAAATCTGGGGAGATGGATTTAGGAGGAGATTCAACCAGGCTTTATTATTATGATCCGCAATCTTATATAGTCAATGCTGTTTTGTATCCGCTATTAGGTAATTCTACTGGAGAAATACAGTATGGTACATATTCTCAACTTCCGCATATGCTTTTACTCTTATTTCTCAAGCCATTGCTAGGCTCTACCCTTTTGATAACACTATTTAATAGTCTAAAACTTGGCGTTGGTTTTCTGACCATGTATGGGATTTTAAAGGAAATAATTTCCAAAAGCACTATTGATTCCACTTACACAAAGATTGTAGAAATATCAGCAATATTGGGCGGACTTTTTTATATCTTTTCAAGACATATGGTAGCTAATTATAATATGGCTCTTCTTTATCACAACCAGGTATTTTTAAATCCCCTTATGTTCTATCTATTTCTTAAATATTTTCTTACTTTACGTAAGCAATACTTATGGTTTGCGCTTCTATTAAGTTTTTTATTTGCTCCAAGCTTCGGATTGGTTTCGGCTCCTGCATTTTTTTCTTTTTTTCCAATCGCATTGATATTCTTATTTTTGTATATTAAGTTTATTAGGAAACAGAGAATAAAGGTTAGATCGCTACTTGCGGTATTTTTAGTTTTTATCGGACTCAATGCTTTTCATGTAATACCACAGACTTATGATGCGTTCAGTCCCGGCAGCCCGATACATGCGACAATTTTTAACCGGCAAAGTAATGATATACTGAATCATTTTTATGGTATTCTTGCAATCTCACAGCCCGTAATTAATATCTTTCTTCCTTCATGGGAAAAAGGGTTTAAAATCCTATCTCTTATGGCACCTCTGATTCTCGTTATAGGTTTTGTTTTTAACAAACATAGAAATAAAACAATCCTTCTTACGGCAATCTTTTTTTTAATCACTTATTTTTTGGTATCAGCAAGAATAACATGGGCGGGAATACAATTCTATCTTTCTCTCTTTTATATTCCGGGTTTTGCAATGTTTCGTAATTTTTCTGGAGTTTTTGCCTATGTTTATTCATTTTTTTACGCGCTTCTATTTGGTCAAGCACTCTTTTTCATCTTTTCAAAACTAAAGCCGATGAAGATAAAAATATTAGCTTTATTTATCGCAGTAGCAATAGTGTTATCCTCTTGGCAGCTAATTAACGGAGAATTAGTAAACCAGACACTTACCAGATCAAATAATGTAAAATCATTTATGATTATGGATCCTAAGTATGAGGAGATGCTTGCTTTCTTTAGGAATTTTAAGAGTAATGGAAGGATACTTACGTTGCCATTTACAGACTCCAGTCATCAAGTGATTCATGGAGCAAATAATGGAGCCTATGTCGGTGCTTCTCCAATCGCTTTTTTAGCCGGAAAAAATGATCTTAGCGGTTACCCTCTTATATCGCCATACAGTGAAAGCTTTTGGGAATTATCTAAAGAAGCAAATTTCGATTCGATAAAAAAACTACTTGGCTTACTAGATATTCAATATGTATTTCACAACAATGACCCTAAAGTATACGATGCCACTTTCCCTGATTATCCGTATTCGCCGGATTATGTCCGTAAATACATGCCGGCGAATCAAAAAGAATATAAAGAATATATTAAAAAACTTACTACAGAGAAAATTTTTGAAAAAGGTACATATAATTTATATAAAGTTGATGAAAAGTATTTTTTACCCCGTTTTTATATACCCAGCCAAACTGTCCCGTATAAGGATGATCCTAATTTAAGTGTATATGCTAAGTCAAAAGCATTCCTATTAGATCGAGGGACTACCGATGAAGTAAGAGCTATGTATGTAGAAAAACAAGCATGTGGCAGTTCTTATATAAAGGCGATGTGCAGTAAAGAAATTACGAAAAATCTACCAAAAATCACTTTTGAAAAAATGAATAATATAAGATATAAAGTGAGAGTTTTCGGTGCTAAAGATTCCTATACGTTGGTATTTTTAAATCAGTTTCATCAAGACTGGAAACTTATTGATCTAGAAAAAGAAAACAATATGGTTTGGTCAAAAGTATGGAGGATAATTGCAGATAAGGCAAGTAAAATAGCTAAGATTTTTATTAAAGAGCCGGAAAATAATAATATAGAGCTTGCAAATTATTTTAATGGCGACATAATTGAGACGGCAGGTACAAATAATTTCTTAAGCCCATCGACTTTTGATGCATGGGGAAAGGCAGCCATTGCCGACAGAAGACATTTTCGAGTTAATGGATACGCAAATGCTTGGTATATCGTCCCAAGCGACATGCAAAATAAAGAAAACTACGAATTAATAATAGAATTAAGTGGACAAAAAGTCTTTTTTATATCCCTGCTCATTTCTTCTGTTTCATTCCTGGGGTTTATAGTTTGGGGACTGAAACTTTTTCTTATAAAAAATAAAGGAATGAATTATGAAAGATAGAAAATGTATCATATGCGGTTCTTCCGATTTTGTCAATCTATATTTAACACATGATAGGATGTTTGATATATTTGGAGAATTCAAAGTAAAAAAATGTAAAAAATGCTTACTATTATTAATAGATCCACAGCCAACTGCAGCTGTTTTAAGTCAGCATTATCCGAGCAAAAAATATTATTCATATACTGTTTCTCAAAAGAGAAATATTTTTGGAGTTTTACGTAATTATCTTGTAAAAAATTATTATAATCCTAATTTTATAGCAAGCATTTTTACAAAATTAGTGAAAAATGTTCCGGCAATGCCTTCATTTAGAAAAAATGGCAAGATACTTGATGTTGGCTGTGGGACAGGCGATACGCTCATTCTCCTACAAGAGCTTGGGTGGGAAGCATATGGGATAGAAATAGATAAAAATGCGGTAAAAACAGCTCGGAAACGAGGATTAATCCATGTAAAACTCGGAACGTACAAAGACATTTTTAGATTTCCGGATAACTATTTTGATTCCATAAGGCTTTATCATGTAATAGAGCACTTAGATGATCCAATGACATGTCTTAAACTTATTCATAAAAAATTAAAGGGAGATGGAGAATTAATTCTCGGAACCCCGAATTATTCAAGTTTAATAAGTAAGATTTTTAAGAAATATTGGTGCAATCTTGATGTTCCAAGACATGTATTCGTATTTTCCCCAAACAACCTTCAAGAGTTGGTTAAAAAATCAGGCTTTAAAATTGAAGAAATCGAATTTTGCTCGGCCGGAGGGATAATAAAGAGCATTCAATATGTAATTGACGCATTACATATTGCAAAAATTCAAATACAAAACAAACTTTGGATTTTTTTCTTTTTTTATCCGATAGAGTGGTTCTTAGACAAAATAAGAACAGGAGACATATTTATTCTCAGGGCATCTAAAAATAATACAGATATGTTGTGATATAATTCACTTTTATGCAAATAGATACATATAAACAATTTATGAAAGATAATTTTTCTTATCTAAAAAACTACAAGTCGTCCATGTTAACTGTGATAGTGCTAATCATAATGATTGATATTTTTTTTTCGAATACAAAATCAGATGTTATTATCTTTGGAGTTCTTGGTTTATATTTATTTTCCATAAATTTCTACAAACTTAAAACTAAGACAACGTTTTTGATATGCTTCTTCATTTTGGGGGCATTTTCTATTCAGTTTATTTTTGGTGATATTTCCGGTCATACTGAAAAAGCAGCAGTTTGGCTATTTTTATTTTTATTTACAGGCATTATACAGGAGTTATGGCAATTACAAAATGAAAAAAACTAACATACTGGTTTTTATTATAGCGACTTTTCTTTTCTTTATTCCTTTCTTTTGGCTTAAGCCGGGGGAAATGAATCTGGGAGGGGATTCCGGAAGGCTATATTTTTACGATCCTCCTTCCTACTTAAAATATTACACACTTTACGTTTATTCCTCTTCAGGGGCAGGAAATGAAATATTTTCTTATTCCTCTCTATTTTACACATCAGTTCTGTTTGTATTCAAGCTGATTTTTTCTTCACCAACAATATTAATAAGTATTTTTAATGGAATAGTATTAAGTTGCTCATTTCTGTCCATATATTTTATCGTTTACGAACTTTTAAATAATTTCAAGAATCCAATAAAAAAATCTGTTGTTGTTTGCTCATCGATTTTGGCAGGTTTTTTGTATATATTTTCTCAACTGTCAATATATAGCGGTTGGGAAAATCCCATTCTTTCTCATAATCAAATTTTTCTTAATCCCCTTATTTTTTTACTGCTTTTAAAGTACTTTATAACCCGGAAAAAATTATATATGTCTGCCGTAGTCTTAATAAGCGTAATTTTTGCAGCGAACTTTTCTTTTCAAGGCGCACCTACTTTTTTTGCATTCTATCCTCTATCTCTTACTTTTTTAGTCTGTTATGTAAAGTTTATTAGGAAATTATCGATACTGTTTAAGGGATTAATTTTTGGGATCGTTTTACTCCTACTTGCTCATTCCTTTCATTTAATTCCGGAGATAGCTAGTTTATTTTCTTTTGGATCATCGTTGAGCAAAACTGTTTTTATTCAGGAAGGAGCGAATAGCCGCATGGGACTTGCATATTTTATTAGTGTGGCGTCGAGCGTTAAAGTAAGTCTAATCTGGCTTAGCGCCGCGCAATTCCAAAGTGCACTTATATTTTCTATTTTTATTATATTTCCGATTACTTTTATGCTGGGATTTTATTTTAACAAAGGGAAGACACTTCTTTTAACAGGAGTATTTTTTCTGGTCGCGATGTTTTTTACCTCGGCAAATATTACAGATACTGGGTTTTTTTTGTATAAACAGTTATTTAAAATGCCGGGGTTTTCTATGTTTCGTAATTATCATGGTCAGTGGTTGCATATATATTTATTCTTTTACGTACTAGTTTTTGGACAAACATTTGCTATTATCGCCAGTAAGCTTTCGCGTCGTTTGTTTTTTATCTTTATTTTTGTTTTTACTCTCGTTATTTTGGGATTTGGCATGCCACTTATTACCGGAGCTGTTTCAATAGTAACGCATAAAGAAAATGGAATACGATATGTTTTTCGCATGGATCCAATATACGAAAAAGTTTTAGATTACTTTAAAAAAAATCCCATAGATGAAAAGACAATATCTTTTCCTCTTACTTCCCCCGGATTTCAAATTATTCAAGGGATAGATGGGGGTGTCTATCAGGGGTTACAGACCATTTCATATCTGACTGGTAAAAGCAATTTCAGTGGATATGAGACACTAAGGCCTTTTAATGAAATTTTTTTCCAAGCGATGTACGACAAAAATTACGAAGTGATAAAAAAAATACTTTCAGTTTTAAATATTCACCATATTTTTTATAATTCAGACCCCTATATTTATTCTGATAATTTTCAAGCATACCTATACAATTATATTTCTAAATTTTCACCAAAAGACCAGAAAGAATATAGGAAGTTTGTTGAAAAAATTTCTGAAGGTAACAGAATTGATTTTGGGAAAAACTATCATATCTATTCCTTAAGTGCCGATAGTTATCTTCCTCATATTTTTGTCGCAACAGAAACACTTTATACTAATAATCAAATTGCCCTTGCGCTAGATCAAGATTTTAGAAATGAATTACGCACAGTGCCTGTTCCTATGCAAAATACGATTGATTATGCAGAGAAAACGGTACTATATGCAAAGCCAGAAGATCTATTTTCTAAGATTATTAATAATAGTCATCTTCATCAGCATGCGCCATTTATAAGTATTGCAATGAATAATCCATTATATATTTTTACGTCATTAAAGGAAAAACTTACGCTATTCTTAAAAAGAAATAATCCTGATGACTATGTTGATTTAAGCTTGTACTTAATTGCAAAAAGAATTCTCGAGCCCATAGAATTCAGCAGGAAATTGCCGTTACACAGCGGATGGCAGCAGGAGCCAAGGTTTTGGGAAGTTTATAAATGGAGATCGTACAATAGCTGGGATGCAAGCATGGCACGATACGAAAAGCAGGTAGATGAGTTTCTTAGTTGGATCAATAACTTAAATATGGAACGGCTGCAAAGGGAAGCATATAGGATAAAACTTAATGAACAAGTTTTTCAACATCAAGTAGTTTTGTTAAGGGCAATGAAAGATTTCAACAGGAGTGATGAAGAGAAGAAATATGTACTTTCGCTTATAGATAAAACCTTCAATAAGGTATTCCAAAAAGTAAATATTCCATTGCATGATGTAAATCAATACGTATATAATTTGCCGGCGCATCAATATCAACAAGGTAATTACGAAATGTTTCTAAGAGGTATTCCGGGGGATTCGGAAAACGCCACTCTGAAAATAGGAAACGAAGCTGTAGAGATTAAGAAAACAAGTGCAGAAAATAATATTATTAAATTCAAAAATTACTTTATCAATAACCAAGCTGACAGAAAAATTAGCTTAGATTTGCCTCCTGATAATCTTGTAGCAGGAGAAAAATGGGAAAGTACAGGGTCTGTAGTAGAAGTTGATAACACAACGATTTTATCGGTAAGTAACAAAATCGATGAAAATACAAAGGGTTTAACCATAACTATACCTAAACTTAGTAAGAAAAATAAATATTTTATTACCTTTGATTATAAAACCGCAAATGATAATTTTCTTATATCTTTGTATGATGGGGAAAAAATAAATGACGCTGTCAAAAATAATACGTATAAAAGACTTTTTGAAAAAGTTTTAAAATCTTCAACTTGGAAGACGCATCAATCCTTTTTTGATACTAACGATTGGGTAGATGACGGATTCTTGCAGATAACTCCTTTTTCCCCAAATGATAATAGTAAAATATATATAAAGAATCTAAGAGTTACTCAGTTCAATTATCCGGAAATTATCTTTAAAAAGTTGTCTTCTGGCGATATGAAACAAGCAATTCCGAAAATTATCTTTACAAAAATAAATTCAACAAAATATAGAATAAATATAGTAGGCGCAACGAATCCCTATACCCTTGTATTTCTGGAAACTTTTAGTGAAAATTGGAAGCTGTTTAATCCGGAAAAAAATACAGCATCCATAAAAGGATATTTCTCTCGATTTTTAAGTATCATAAGCAAAGAAATAGTTAGTGTCTTTATAAAAGAAGATATAAGCACACAAATAATAGCAAGCTATTTTAATGGAGATGTTAAGGAAGGAAAACACACAAATACCTTTTTGGCTCCGAATACTTTTGAAACATGGGGTAAAGAGGTTATTGCTGATGCGAGACATTATGAATCCTTTGATTACGCAAATTCATGGGTAATAAATCCGGAAGACATGGATGAAAAAAAAGATTATACTCTGATTCTTGAGTATATACCTCAAAAGAAATTTTATTTCGCATTATGCTTATCGTTGCTTACGCTTTTCTGTATAATATCATATATTATAAAAATAATAATTTTTAAGAAATGAAGACAGTATTGGGCTGGATAACAGTTCTTTTGATATTTTTTATCTTTAAGAATTGGTTTACAGCTCCTTTTATTACTGCTGGTGATTTCCCGCATTTCTTCAATGAAACGATTGCTCAATGGTCAATAATTCCTCCTTCATGGAATCCTACAAATGGTAACGGTTTTGGCGGGGAACATCTTTTATATGCCTTGGATAGCTATATATACTTTCTTGGAGGATTTATGGTTAACCGGATTGGATTACCGTGGGAGGTTGTATATAAATTTTTTGTTTTTGGTCTTTTTATTATTCTTTCAGTATATTCAAGTATATACTTGTTAAAAAAAACTTTAGAAAACCCCCGTATATTTCAAATGATTATTGGCGTATTGTTATTTTTGACGAATACCTATATTTTTATGATTGTGGGTGGCGGACAAATGGGAGTAGCGCTAGCTTATTCTATAGCGCCTCTAGTGCTTACTCGGTTCATAATGATAATTCAAAATTCAGACTTTGCTACCCAAGGAGTAAAATCTAGAATAAAACAGGTATTGCTGGCAAGTTTTGTTTTAGCGGTGCAGATTATGTTTGATGCGCGACTTGCCCTACTTACCCTAGCTGTTACGCTGGCGTACTTATTCTTTTTTATCTTGACAACTCAATTAAACAAAAAAATAATAATAAAAAAAATTGTATCTTTTTTTAGTGTAATTTTCTTAGGGTTGTTATTTCACCTATCGTGGATTTTACCAAGAATTCTTTTTGGCGCAACTGCTCTTGAAGGATTAATAAAAAACAGTACAGAAGGGGTATTGCGTAACTCGTTTGAATTTTTTTCCTTTGCGCAATTTCCGCAGACGGTCTCTTTTCTTCATCCGAATTGGCCTGAAAATATCTTCGGAAAAATATATTTTATGAATCCCGAATTCCTTGCTTTGCCGATTCTGGCATTTTCTTCTTTATTTTTTATTAAAAAAAACAGTCATAAAAAAAACAATCAAATAATTATATTTTTTGCGCTGCTTGGGCTTATTGGTGCATTTCTTGCAAAGGGAGCAAATCCTCCTTTTGAGGAAATAAATGTATCGATTTTTATGCATATGCCTGCATCAGAAATCTTCAGGGACTCTACGAAATTCTATTTATTTATTGCTTTATCATATACGGTATTAATACCTTTTAGCGTACATAATATTTATAATTTTTTTAAAACAAAATTCAATGTTCCTAATAAAAAAGTACACATTTTAAATTACATACCATGTATATTTTTGTTTTTTGTTTTTTTATTTTTACTTTTTTTGATACGCCCTATCTTTCTTGACGAACTTCGGGGAACGTTTAAGCAGTACGAAATGCCAAAAGAGTACATAGAGTTAAAAGACTTTCTTGTTGAGAAACCTACTTTTTTCCGAACTCTTTGGTTGCCTACGCAGCACAGGTTTAATTTTTACAGTCTTACTCATCCGGCTACTTCGGCAAAAGAATTATTTACAGCAACAAATTCTGCCGAAATAATCATGCAGCTTCATGATGAAAAAACCAAAGATTATCTTATGAATTTAGCGATACAATATATTATTGTTCCCTACGATTCTTTTGGGGAAATATTTGTAAGAGATAGAAAATATAATGAAAAAGAATATGAAGATACATCGGAAGGTCTTAAAAAAATTTCTTGGTTAGAAAAACTGGAGGGATTTGAGAAAATAGGTGTTTATAAAATCACTCAAAAAGCAAGCGACCATTTTAGGCTATATGGAGAAGGAAATATTTCTTATGAAATGAGAAAGCCCGATAGATATGATATCAGTATATCTGTTCCAAAACCTTCAAAATTAATTTTTGTAGAAAATTATAATCCATATTGGATTGCGAAGTTGGGCAAGAATGAAATAAAAAGCGAGAAAACAGAAGATAATCTTAATAGCTTTGCCATAGAGAAATCAGGAAGTTATAGCGGAGAGATTTATTCTTCCAAACAGGAGGCATATAATTATGGGCAAATAGCATCATTAGTTATGCTGACAACATTTATAGTAAGTCTTTTTATGCTGTAACGCAAAACACTAAGCGAAACGATATGGGAACTAATCATAAAGATTTTTTTTATTTTAGTTTAAATCATTTTAATTTTTTCGATAATATAGTTAATATCTTTCTCCGAAACTAATGGATGAACAGGGAGAGAAACTATTTCATTTGCCCATAATTATAGATGCGTTAATGTATTTAATCAAATTAATCTAACAAATTAAAATCTACATTTCATGAATAAAGCACCTATTAAAAACAAAGAGCTTTCTAGAATGATGGATACGCTGAATTCAGCGCCCAAAATATGCGTGCCTTCAGATTTCTGGCAAATGTTAAATACTGTCCATATAAATAAACTTAATGTAGATGGGTTTGATTCTTTTAAACGGTCTATTAATAAAGCGTATTTTAATTGGGAAATATCAGGAATTTTTCTCCATCAGTTGCAATTTCTTTTTTCTGAAATTTATCGTGGAAATATATGGCCGATGGTAAAAAGTAAATTTATTGATAAAAACTTTTCAGGGAAAGTATTTGTTAAGTTTGAATTCTTATCAAGACTTGCCTATAAAGTATATGTAGCATATCTCTATGATTATGTAAGTAGGATTGATCGTCTCGGATTACTTAAAAAAATTTCTGAACCACTTCTTGGAGAACCTTTTTTAGTTAAATATCGTAATAGACTTATCTCTCAAGATCTCTGTAATTCTGTGCACGAGTTTTATAGCATTACAAAAGAAATTAATCTGGACAAAAAGCTTGAAATAGCAGAAATAGGCGCGGGATATGGCAGGTTAGCATATGTTTTTCTTAAAGCGTTGCCAAAAGCAAGTTACTGCATTATCGATATTCCTCCTGCTTTATATATTTCTCAAGAATATCTTCGAAAAATATTTCCAAAAGAAAAAATATTTTTGTTTCGCCCATTTAAGAATTTTAAAGAAATAGAACAGGAATTTAGGAATGCAAGAATTAAATTTCTCCTACCACATCAAATTGAGTATCTACCAAAAAATTATTTCGATATAATGATAAATATCAGTTCTCTTCATGAAATGCGTAGGGATCAGATCAATAATTACATAAAACAAGAAGATCGCTTAACTCAGGGATTTGTGTATTTAAAGCAGTGGAAAAAAGCCAGAGTGAAAGACAATAATTTTATTCGGGAAGATGAGTATCCAATTCCTTTAAAATGGAAAAAAATCTTTCATCGTATGCATCCGATTCAGAATCTATTTTTTGAAACATTATACAGAACTAGATAATCATGCATAATCTATTTTATTCTTTTCTTATAATTCTTACATTGTTTATAGTCTTTTTGATAACCCAATTTATAAAAAATTACTATTTTATTGTTCTCTCCGAAAAGTCCAATCTGTTAACTTTAATAAGTTTCTATGTTATCGTTATTGGTGGATTTATATTTAGTGTTGGATTATTGTTTTTCCGGCGATGGATATATGCAAAGAGAAAAAAACTTCTTCTGTCCCTTAGCATCTTCTTTCTAGGCATTATTTTCATTGAACTATATCTTCATATTACCTATAAACGCCCAATGCGTTTTTCTCCGCATCAATATTTAAATTATATCGGGACACCAAATTACCGAAGTGCTGATGGACTCAATATGCATAACAGTCTTGGCATGCGTGGGAAAGAAATAATAATGCCAAAGCCAGCAGGCAGAATACGACTTGCAATTTTGGGTGGTTCGACCGTATATGAGGAATTTGTGAAAGATTGGAAAAAAGATTTTGCTAGACAACTCGAACATGAACTTAAACAAGCATATCCAAACAAAGATATTGAAGTTATCAACGCAGGATTACCCGGATGGGATTCATGGGAAGACCTTATTAACTTAGAATTTAGACTCATCGATTTAGACCTTGACGCTATCATTGTTTATGAGGGAGTAAATGATGTGCATGCTCGGTTTGTGAGACCAAATTCCTATAAGGCGGATAATTCTGGAAATAAAAGCCAATGGGTAATAAAACCATGCTTGGTTTTATTATGTCTCAAAACAGTACAATTAATTACCGGATTTGATTCGTATAATTTTGATTTCGGCACTCCTACCTATACGCATCCCGTAACAAATGATTACAATGCAATTCTTGATATGACGCCTATTGAAGCTTTAGAAAAAAATCCTCCTATTTATTTTGAAAGAAACCTGCGCAATATCATTGCAGTTGCTCGTGAAAATGGCATTACCGTACTCCTTTCAACATGGGCATGGAGTAATCAATTACCTGACTATGCGGCAAGCCTTCATTATCAGAAAGGATTTAATGATCTCAACGATGTTGTAAAAAAAATTGGGAAAACGAAAAATGTTGAAATATATGATTTTGCAGTTGAAATGCCAGTGGATAAAAAATATTGGGCTGATGGTTCACATAGTAATTCAGAAGGAGTAACATTAAAAGCAAAATTATTCGCAAATTATATTATGAAGACTAATTTTCTTGATACTATTGAAACCACCAAAAAGAAAGAAAAATCATTATGAAAGCATCAATTTTATTACACATATTTAGACAATTTTCAAAAAAGATTGCACAAATACAAGCATTTCTCATTCTAACAATGTTGTATTTTATAGTTCTTCCTTTTTTTGCGTTACCTTTCAAAATCTTTAAAAGAGAAATATACAGTAATAGAAATACGTGGAAATCATGGAAGTTTAAAGCAGAAACTATCCATGATCTTAAGAAGCAATTTTAATGAATATTTTAGGAATCTCTTGTTTTTATCACGAGTCGGCAGCTGCGCTTATTCATGATGGTGAGATTATCGCTTCAGGGGCGCTTGAGCGATTTTCGAGAAAAAAACATGATGCATCCTTTCCGCAAGAGGTTATCGATTTTTGCCTTAAGGAAGGAAATATTAGCGCTGATAATCTTGATTACGTTGTTTTTTACGAAAAGCCATTTCGTAAATTTGAGCGTAATCTCATTATGTCGCTTGCATACTTTCCGAAATCGCATTTGCTTTTTGTCGATGCGATGAGAAATTTTCTTACAGAAAAGTTGTGGATTAAATCTATTATTGCTTCGAAACTTCGCATAAATCCCGATAATGTCCTTTTTGTCCCGCATCATATCTCACATGTGGCCGCATCTTACTTTCTATCTCCATTTGAAACGGCAGCATTTCTTACGCTTGACGGCGTTGGTGAATGGACATCAGGTTGTTGGGGCGAAGCATCACAAAACAAACTTTATCCCAAACAAGAGCTTAAATTTCCCCATTCTGTTGGACTTATCTATGCGGCATTTACTGCTTTTTGCGGATTTGAAGTTAACGATGGTGAGTACAAATTAATGGGAATGGCAGGTTATGGAAAGCCAATCCATACAGATAGAATAAAAAAATTATATAAACAGTATAGTGATGGATCTATAGCGTTAAATCTTGAGTATTTTGCTTTTCATTGGTCTCCGCAAAAAATGTATACCAGCAAATTCCAAGCGTTATTTAAAGAACTTGATCCCGCAGATATTGCTGCAAGCATTCAAGCGTGTACAGAGGAAATTGTATTCGCAATGCTTTCCTATATTTATAAAAAGACAAAGCAAAAACAACTTGTTTTTGGTGGCGGTGTTGCTCTGAATAGCTCACTAAATGGAAAAATAATTAAGTCAACGCCATTTAAAGACATATTTATTTTTCCGGCAGCCGGGGACGATGGCGGCGCAGTTGGCGCAGCGCTTTATGTATATCATCATGCACTTGGTAATCCGAAAAAAAAATCACTGTCGCATGTTTTTTTTGGAAAAGAATTTACCGATGATGAGATAGAACAATTTCTTAAAAAAGAAAGCGTTCAATATAAAAAATTAGAAAAAAAGAAACTGATTGACTATGCAGTAAAAAAACTTATAAAAGGTAATGTTGTTGGTTGGTTTGAAGGAAAAGCTGAGTTTGGGCCACGTGCTCTTGGTCATAGATCTATTTTGGCCGACCCACGAAATCAAAAAATGAAAGATATTGTCAATAAGAAAATCAAATTTCGCGAAGAATTTAGGCCTTTTGCTCCGGCAGTGCTTGCGGAGTATGAAGCAGCATATTTTGATATAAACGCTTCAAAGCTTGTCCCATTTATGCTTGCGACATGTAGAGCAAAACCATCTGCAAGAAAAGATGCGCCAGCAACAGTTCACGTAGATGGAACATCCAGAATACAACGTGTTGATAAAGACTACAATGGACGTTTTTATGGACTTCTTACAGCATTTTATGAAAAAACATCTGTACCTATTCTTTTAAATACATCGTTCAATGTTAAAGGAGAGCCGATTGTTAATTCGCCGAAAGACGCGCTTAATACCTTCAGAAATTCTGGTATAGACGTATTAGTTCTTGAAAATTTTATTATTGAAAAATAACAGACAATACGATAAACTATTTTAGTCTATGCAAATAATAAAACAATTTATAATTCGCTTTTCGATTATTAAAGAGCTTCTTCAGTTTATGTGGGAAGAAAAATTATGGTGGATGGTTCCATTTGTCATACTTCTTCTTATCGTAGGACTACTTCTTATTTTTGCCCAATCCTCTCCCATTGCACCATTTCTTTATACAATTTTTTAAATAAATTTTAGTCTAGTGATTTTCTTGCAAGCACGCAATTGATCGAGTTTTTAGTAATATTTTTCTAAAAACAGGTTCTAGCAACTTATCAGTATCATAATTTTTAGCAAACCGAAGTGCATTCTTACTATAGATTTTATAAAGTGATTTATCAAAAAATAAGGTTTTTATACTTTTATACCAATCATCTGCATCAATAACGCTAAATCCAATTTTATTTTTATCGATGAGAAGAAATGAATCGTTAATTCTTGTACTAATTATTGGTAGGCCTGCTCCAATATAATCAACCAATTTACCAGTTAGCCCCTTGTTCATAAATGAATGATCAGGAGTGTGTGCATCAGATGTTGTAGCATAGGAAGCTATGCCTATTGTGTATTTAGCAAGAATCGCGGATGTTAATATATAATTATCCAGGACTCCTCTAAAAAAAATTCTATCATCTAGGTTAAGCATTCTGATTTCATTTCGAATAGTACTTTGAGCACCTGTTTTACCATATACATCCAATATAAATGATATATTTTCTTTTTTGAGTTGGCTTAACGCTTTTAGTAGTGGACTAAAATTGATCGTTCCATAATCAATTGATCCTGCATAAACTAAGGAATATGGATATTTTTTAACATTTCTTTTTACAGACTTTAGATCTATGGTGGGTTTAATAGCGAAATGTTTATAAGCATATTTTCCTGTGGGATCAACTTCCTCTACAAATTTATTGCTGAACGCAAAAAAATAATCACACGTAATATAGGAGAATTTAGTTATATATTGATAAATAGCATTCATAAGAACATTCGAGAATCTTTTTTTAGAATAATCAACATTGTAATAAACAATTTTATCGATACGTAAAAGTATTTTACTAAGATAGGTATGAAAATAAGCTAACGAGTCAAAGCAAATCGCAAGATCTATTTTAGGAGGAAGTTTAAAATATTTGTACCAAAAAATTAATCCATATAAGCCTTCAAATGGATATTGTATTACTGGAGGAATTTTAAACGTAAATTCTTTTTTTCCATCATATATAACGCTTTTCCGATTGTCTTTAGGCACAATGGGATGAAAGATTGTATATACTTTATATTTATCTTTAAGATATTCGTAAAATTTATTAGGAGGTCCGTGTACTGTGCTAACATGAGAAACAAGTAGGATGGTTTTCATAGGTATAAATATATCTTACTCAATCCGATATAGTTGTCATATTATATACTATTCGACAATACTATCCATATCCAGCATTCAAAAAATGAATTCCTAACGATCATATATTCTTGATACCTCCTATTCTGTTTAGAAATATTGCTTTTCCTTGCAATACAATATTAATTTACATATAATGTTATGATGAATTTTTCGTTATTGTTGGTATGAATATTCTCGTTACGGGCGCTGCTGGTCTATATGGAATTCACTTAGTTGATCAACTGGTCAAGGAAAAGGATGTAAAACATGTCATAGGAATTGATAATTTGTCCCGCGATTTTTTAGTAAAAGATCCATTTATTCAATCGAAAGAAGCAAAAAAGAAATTCAAATTTTATAAAAGAAATTATAGGACGCTTACGTTAAGGGAATTAAACTCTTTTGATCTTGATTTTGTTGTGCACTTGGCAGCATTTATTTCAATTCCTGAATCAATGAAAATGGAAAAAGCGTATTTTATGAATAATGAGTTTGGTACATTTCAATTAATTCACTTGTTGCATAGAACGGAAAAAAAACCCCATTTTATTTTTGCATCTTCACCTGAAGTATATGGATCTGCAATTTACGCACCAATGGATGAAAAGCACCCGATGCTACCTAGGAGTGTCTATGCAGTAACGAAACTTGCGTCAGAAAAACACTGTATGGCGATGTATGAATGGTACGGATATCCAATAACGATTATTAGAAATTTTAATACATTCGGTCCTAACCAAAATATCTTCGGAAATGCAGCAGTAGTCTCAAATTTTATTGCACGGTCAGTGCAAGGGAAAAATATTGTTATTCATGGTGATGGGTTACAGACTCGGGATTTTCAATTTATAAAAGATGCCGTAAGAGCATATATTTTGACAATTGTGAACTCAAAAAAAATGGTCGGGAGAATATTAAATATTGGAACAGGTAAACAAACAAGGATTAAAGATCTTGCTGAAATAATTGTCAAATTAACAAAATCCAAATCAAAAATAAAATATGTACCAACACGAGGGGCCGATTTACGTTCACTACAGGCAGATTATAGTGAAATTCAAACACTCGTTGGCTGGAAACCGCGCTATTCTTTAGAAACAGGACTTGAAAAAACAATTGATTGGTTTAAACAAAATATATGAAAATATTAGTTACCGGCGGCGCAGGGTTTATTGGAAGATGGGTTGTAAAAAATCTCCTAGAGAAAAGGCATGATGTATTTATTATCGATAGTTTGGTGCGGGGAAATGAGAATAACCTGCATGAATTTAAAAAAAAAGCCCATTTTAAAGACTTTTATAAGGTTGATATAACCAATAAAAAAGCCCTCGGAAATATATTTAAAGAAAAATTTGATGTTATTTTTCATCTTGCTTCATCTTGCGATGTTGGGCTTAGCATTGATAATCCGACCGAAACTTTTAAAACAGATATTTACGGAACATTTTTACTTCTTGAAGAAAGCAGAAAATCAAATACAAAATTTGTTTTTGTTAGTACCTGCATGATATATAATATAAACGCGAACATTGCAATAACTGAAGAAAGTCCTACTATGCCTCGCTCTCCTTATGCAGCGGGAAAACTTGCTAGTGAAGGATTAGTATTGAGTTATCAGCATGCGTATAAACTACCAGTCGTTATCTTGCGGCCTTTTAATACATATGGACCGTTTGGGTTATTTGAAAAAGCTCGAGGAGAAGGAGGGGTTATCAATTTATTTTTGAAATGTTTTATACAAAATAATAACTTGCACATTTACGGAAGCGGGAAACAGACGAGGGATTTTTTATATGTAGAAAATTGTGCTGAATATATTGTAAGGATTGGACTTTCCAAAAGAGCAGAAGGGGAGATTTTTAACATAAGCACCGGCCGTGAAACTTCTATCAACGAACTCGCGCGAATTATCTGCAAAGATAAGAGTAGAATAACATACATAAAACATCATCACGAGCAAAGTGAAATAATGCGTTTATATGGAGATATGGCAAAAGCAAAAAAAATAATTTTACCATCTGTATTAGTGTCTCTTGAAGATGGAATAAAAAAAACGATGATGTGGCTTTTGAGAAACCGGCAATATTTAAAAAAATGATTAACTTTTCAAAACAAACATTACTTGTTATAGCTCCTCATCCTGATGATGAGGTTTTGAGCTGCGCAGGTTTGATTGATAAGATAAAAAAATACAATGGCAAGGTGTATGTTCTTATTGTGACAGTTGGCAATCTGGATCAATTGGGGAGAAATAAGAGCGATATGAAAATACGTACGAAGGAGGTAGCAGATGCTATGAAGATATTACGTGTTGATGGATTTGAAATAGGGTTGGTCGGTAAGAAATATCATATGAAACTAGATACGATATCACAAATGGAATTAGTTAATTTGATTGAATCAAAAAGCAGTGTTTCACTTGATACGGTTCGACCGTCAATAGTATGCTTTCCATATATTGATTCTTATAATCAAGATCATCGTGCTGTTGCGCAAGCTGCCTTTTCAGCGTTAAGACCCCGCCCAAAAAAGTACAGACATCTTGTTCCTATGGCTCTTATGTATGAACATCCGGATATGGCTTGGTCGATGTCTTCATTTAAACCAAACTGCATTGTAGATATTAGTGACCATCTTGACATTAAAATAGAAGCACTACGGAAATATAAGTCGCAGCAACATAGAGATCCTCACATTATGAGTGCTGAAAATGTGAGAAGGATTGCTCAAATCCGAGGGAGCGAGATAGGTGTTAGTGCAGGTGAAGCATTTATGCAGATGCGACTTATTATATAGCCAGTTATTTTTTATACTGATTTGGTTTCTTCTATGGTATAATCCATAAATTATGAGGCAAAATAAACCCGAAATTAAAAAACAAATTCGCTTATTGCTTACTAGCTCGCGCGGATATATAAATCTCGGAAGAATAGAATCCCTAAGGAATAACTCCCAATACGATTTTTATATAGTTGGAGTAGATATTTTTGGAGATAAATATAAACTGCCGATTCTTGATGAACAAATTCAGATTCCGGCAGATAATGAAAGAAAATATATAGGAATGATAAAAAAAATAACTACAGAGAAAATGATAGATGTAATTCTACCCGCTTCTGATGCTGAAGTAGAAATAATTTCTAAAAATAAAAAGTTACTAAAAAAAATGGGAGTAGGAACGGTTTGCTCTTCTTATTTAGTAACCCATAGCGCTGTAAACAAAGCAAATATGTTGCTTTTTCTCAAAGAAAAAAAAGTAGACGTACCGAAGTTTTTCATCCCAGAATCAATAAAGGAACTTATTCTGGCCGCAAAAAAACTTGGATATCCAAAAAAGCCTATTATTATAAAGCCCGCCTTTGCAAGTGGCAATCGGGGAGTGTGGTTGATAAAAGAGAATTTTAGTAAAGAACTATTGCATTCACGCGGAATTCCTCGTATCTCAATTGATGAATTTGTCAAGCAAGTTGGAAAACTTAAGCATTTTCCAAAAATAGTTCTTATGGAATATCTTTCTGGAGATGAATACAGCGTAGACGGATTAGGCGAAAAAGGAAATCCGATTTATGTTATTCCCAGAGTAAGGGTTTCTCCGTTGCCGGGATATTCGCAAGAAGCCCTAATCCATGAAAATAAAGAAGTCAAAGAATATGTAGAACAGATATGCAGGGCATTTGGTTTTGATTCAATATTTAATGTTCAATTAAAGTATGGCGAAGATGGAAAACCAAAAGTTTACGAGATAAATCCTCGGATTTCAGCAACAGCAGTTGCCAATACTGCAGCAGGAGTTGATCTTTTACTCTTCAGTATTCTTAAGGAGTTAAAGATTACTTACCCAAAAAATATACAACCCAAGAAAATTCGTATGATACGATTTTGGAAAGAATTTTATACAGATAATTAAATATATGCCTCAACATGCAGCAGATCTGTTTTTTGCTATCCTAAAGTCTTATGGAGTAAGGCAAATTTTTGGAATTCCCGGCGACGAATTAGAAATTTTTGATGCATTAGCCCATAGCGGTATTGAATTTATAACTACAAGGCATGAACAGGCAGCAGCATTTATGGCTGAGGCAGTTGGTAAGGCTTTATCCGAACCTGCAGTTTGTATATCAACCCTTGGTCCCGGGGCAACAAATCTTGTTACTGGTGTTGCAGACGCATATCAGAATAGAGTTCCCATGTTGGTTCTTTCAGGTCAATTGGAAAGAAAATTCCATAAGAATCATCCGCATGCGCATCAGTATATAAACTTATCTCGGTTATTCGCACCGATAACAAAAGCGACATATACTATCTCGAGTATTTCTTCAATGCAAGGAACAATTGATAAGGCTTTACAGATCGCAGGAGAAGGAATACAGGGTCCCGTTCATATTACTCTTCCAATAGATGTTATGGAACAAGAGGTTCGTGGAGTATTTATAAAGAAAAAAAATCCACAGATAAAACCTAATACAATTAGCCCAAGCTTAATTAATAACTATGCAGAATTACTACTCAATTCTTCTTATCCAGTAGCATTTTTAGGAAATAAAGGCAATAACATAGATATATCTTTTAGAAATATACTGCAAAAATCACACATCCCTGTCATGACATCTTTTATGGGAAAAGGTAGCTTTTCCGAGAAAGAAAGTATGTCGCTGGGGACAGTTAGTAGACATCTCAATGATCAACTTGCTCAACTTGTAAAAAAAGCAGATCTTATGTTAGTTGTTGATTATGATTATATTGAAGGTGTACAGCCAAAGATGTTTAAAAATAAGAAGATAATCTACATTAATTCATATTCAGCGAAAGAGGATGCATTACTTTATCCGGTTTGCGAAATAATAGGACATATAGATTCTGTTACAAAATGTTTAGCACAAGAGATGAAACATATTTCCTATTCAACAAAGTGGAATGAGGCTGAAATAATTGAAGTAAAGAGAAAACGTTATCAGCAAATACTTAATAGTCAACAGATGAATAGTGTTCCATTTAATCCTTTTAGGGTAATGCAGGTATTACAACAAATTACCACTGGTGATGAGGTCATGGTGTCCGATGTTGGCAATCATAAGCAAGTATTAGGGTTAGGGTATGATGTTTGTAAGCCACATCATATTCATTTTTCCAATGGACTATCCAGTATGGGATTTTCATTGCCATTTGCTGCAGGGTTGCGATTTACTCTACCTAATGATAAAACAATAATTTCAATTAACGGAGATGGTGGTTTTTTAATGAATGTACAGGAACTGGAAACGATAAGAAGATATAACCTTAATATAAAAATAATCATTTTTGTTGATAATGCTTTCGGTATGATCAAATCTAATCTTCTTGCAAAATATAAGAGAGTCAAAAATTTAGATTTTACTAATCCGGACTTTCACTATCTAGCAAGAAGTTTTGATTTTCCTTATTTCACAGTTTCAAAGAAAGGGACGATAAAAAAGATAGTACGCAAATTTTTAAATACAGAAGGAACTGCAATATTAACGATTCCAGTAAAATATTAATTGTAATGCCTCGCAAGCAAATTGCAAGAGCGCACAAGTTATATGCTTAAAGTGGTTGCTTTTGATCTTGATGACACACTGTATCCAGAAGACCTTTATGTACAAGGTGGTTTGCATGCAGTTGCCTCCTATATAGAGCACACATTCAAAATTAATCGTAATCTTATTTACAAACAATTACTTGCCGCAAAAGATAAGAATCCAAGAGACAAGGTTTTTGATACGGTACTATCTAAATATAACTTCTATAATTCCTTTATTACCGAAGATTTGATTCGAAAGTACCGATCTCAAGTGTTGTCCATTACATTATATCCGGGTGTTAAAAAATTACTGGATTCTCTTAAAAAGAAGTATGTTCTTGCTCTTATAACTGATGGGTTAACTGTTGTGCAGATGAAAAAAATAAAACATCTTAAAATAGACACATATTTTAATTACATATATTGTACTCAAGATGAAGGAGTTCAAGAAGGAAAACCGGATACTAAATTTTTCCAAAAACTGCTTGATGATGCTTCTATATCATCGCTAGAGGCAATTTATATTGGCAATGATCCCCAGAAAGATTTTCTTGGGCCAAAGAAGTTAGGAATAAGAACGATTCGCGTATTGCAAGGGAGATATGGAGGAGAAGAAGTGATATCTGGGGCGGAGCCCACTTTTACGATACAAAAGATTAAAAATGTAGAAAAACTGCTTAACGATATTAAAAATGAGGACTAGGAAGAAAATAATAGTACAGAAAATTATATGTAGTCTTTTTCAATGAGGTAGTTTTTGAGTCCAATGTGCCAATCAGGCATTATATTTAGATTTAGATTTTTAAGGTTCTCATTTCCTAGAACGGAATAAAGTGGCCGTTTGGCCGGCGTATAATATTCTTTTGAAGTAATAGGTATAAGATGCACCTTTGTATTTGTAATTTTAAAAATTTCCTTGGCAAATGTATACCATGAGCATTCTCCAAGTGCAGAAGCATGATAGATGCCATAGCTGTCGGTTTTTATGAGTTTATGTATTTGTTTGGCTAAATCAACTGTATAGGTGGGTGCCAAAAACTGATCATTAACTACTCGTACATTCATCTTCTCGTGTGCGAATTTTAACATTGTTTCAACAAAGTTTCCACCTTTTAACGAAGAGCCTTTAAGACCAAAAAGACCGCTTGATCGCAAGATAAAATATTTTTTACATATATATCTTGTAAAATATTCGCCCGTGAGCTTGGATAAACCATAGACGTTTAAAGGGCCTGGCGAATCAGTTTCTTTATAGGGAGTAGTTTTCTTTCTATCCAAGCCAAAGACATAATCAGTGCTGATGTAAACGAGCACACTATTTTGTTGCGAGCAATATTCTGCAAGATTTTTCTGGGCAAAAGCATTTATAAGGAATGCTTTTTCAAGATTAGTTTCGCAATCATTAACTCGATGGTAGGCAGCAGTATTAATTACGATATCTGGTTTAATGCGATTAATGACCTGATTTATTGTATTCTTATCCACAATATCAATATCCTTGTGAGTCAAAGGGAAAAGCTGTAGATCGGAGTCTTTGCTAAAAACCTTTATCAAATCAGTTCCAAGCTGTCCATTTGCTCCAATAACAGCGATGCGTAATTTACTCATGTTTTTTTAAGACTTTAGCGGGAACACCTCCTACTACGGTATTTGCTGGAACATCTTTTACAACCACAGCATTTGCACCTATTATGGCATTATCACCAATAACGACGTCTCCAATAACTTTTGCTCCTGTACATATTGTTACATTTTTCCCAATTTTGGCACCTATAGATCCCGGATAAACATTTGTTCCCACCATTAAAGGACCAAAAAGAGTAAGATTCTCTCCTGATGAGGCTGTATGCGTAATAATAATTCCTCGATAATGTAAATAAAAACCTTTTCCAATTATAACACGTGGATGAATATGAATGTCAAAAATGAAATAATTTATATAGAAATAGATTGGATATAAGACATATCCTAAATATCGAATAATGAAGAATTCATGGTTGTATAGATATTGCTCGATCCGGTACATGCAGATAAAAAGCATATTTGGATTATGAAATAAAATAGCAAATTTGAGAAAAATGTTTTTTTGTTTTTTGCCTAGATCGTGGGCATAGAAGAATCTTTTCCAGTCAGCGGCAATAACAGAAAATACTAAAATCATAGATAGTCCTTTTCGTCAAGGTAATTTCTTAACCAAATCAATAATTGTTTCTTCAATTGTTATCTTTGGCGTAAATCCAAGCACATTTTTTGCTTTTGTGGTTATTATTCGATAAGATCGATCTTTTCTATCGTCTTGTTCAAAAATGATTTTTGGATGTATGGAAAAATGTTTCACCATGGTCTCTTGTACTAACGAAGTAATATCTCGAACTCGAAAATTACCGAATCCAATATTGAATATTTGTCGTGCTATATTTTGTTTTGGTGCGGTTAGTGTCTTGTAATATGCTCTAGCTACGTCGTCAATGTTTATCAGCGGCCTCCACTGAAAACCTTTACAATAGACTCGAATATATCCATTTTTAAGTACACTTCTTACCATAGCATTGACAACAAGATCAAAGCGCATATTTGGTGAATAACCCAAAACAGTCGCCTTTCTAAAAATAACAACACAAAAATTTTTATCTGCTAACTCTAGAAGTTTTATTTCAGCGTTATGTTTTGAAGTGGCATAATGTCCTAACGGGGTTATAGATTCTTGTTCGTTTTTGGGACCATCTTCTTTATCTATACCTTTATCGTATAAGGACGAGCTCGATGCAAAAATAAAGCGCTTAACATTCAATTCTTTTGCCTTTTGTGCGAGAGCAATAGTAGCAAGTGTATTTACCTTTTTTGTTTCGTTTGGATCTTTATCAGAAGATGTTTCATTAGAAAACGCTGCTAAATGTATAATTGCAAAGATATTCTTAAGTAGCATAGGTTCTATTTTCCTAATGTCGTTTTGTATATATTCAAATTTTCTTTTGCATTGTCGAGGAATTGGTCCGGTAAAAGGGAGAATGTCGATTACGCGTACAGATAAGCCTTTTTTTAACAAATAGCTTACTAAAATTGATCCGACGTATCCAGATCCACCGGTAATAAGAATCTTTTGTTGAGCTTGTGAAGTCTTCACTGTGATATGGGATTTAGAGTAACTTTTGGAACATAGAGAATAGCGTTATCGTGATACTTTTTACCTCGCAATTCTTTAATTTTCTTAACAATTTCTTTATAAAAATTCCACGACATAATAATAATATGAAGATTTCCTTTTTCTTTTTGTAAGAGTTCGGGAGACTCTATTGAGATATTTCTTCCCGGAGTAACAAATCCCCATTTTAGAGGATTGTCATCGACGATGTATTCTAGATTGAGCTTAAAATAATTAAGCATAGTATTTCCTTTAGCAGATGCTCCATATCCAATAACTCTCTCTCCCCTTTTTTTAAAATCCGAAACGAGTTTACGAAGGTTATTTCGATTTTCTGCTACATTTTTGGCAAAGCGTTTGTAGGTTTGGATATCAAACAACCCACTTTCTTTCTCTTTTTGTATTAATGTAGTAACTTTGTCTGAATGAGAACTGATGCCCTTTTTTAGGAAGAAACGAATACTACCGCCATGAATAGGAGTTTGGATTAAATCAACAATGTGGAATCTCGAACGTGAAGCAAGCATAGCAAAGGAGTTGATCAGGAAATATGAAAGATGTTCGTGGTAGACCGTATCGAACTCATTAGATTTAATCATATTATTGCCGTAGGGAAACTCAAGTATCAAAATACCATCATCTTCCAAAGCCAAGAAACAAGCGAAAAGGAATCTATCAATTCGATCGACATGAGCAAATACATTGGTTCCCGTAATAAGATTAAATTTCTTTCCAAGTTTTTTAGCTACTTTTTTGCTCCAGTAGTCAACAATTACAGAAATATTTTTCTTAATAGTAATTTCTCGTAAGTTTCCTGCCGGATCAACTCCATACACATCGCACCCCAGTTCTTTAAAAAATTCCAATTGCGTTCCATCGTTGCAAGCAATGTCCAATACTCGTATTTTTTTCTTTTTCACTCGGGCTACAGCGTCTTTTGCCAACTCTTTACAATGATTTTGGAAGGTTTCTGTTGTTCCGCTGACATAGAGGTAGTTTTTAAACATTAATGCCGGTTTTATTACGACACTAAGCATGCTATGGAAGCAGTTTTGGCATAATAATACTTCAAGAGGATATTCTTGCAATTTTTCCTCCTTTTTATGATAGCTATTCGCAAGTGGCTGCTTACCCAAATTGAGATATAAGAACAAGTTTTTTGCTCCGCAGCAGCGGCACCTTGTGGCTTTTTTCATACGAAAGCTGGATTTTTTTGATATTCTGCAAAGGTCATACCGCCTCGATCTCTTGTTGAGAGGATTGGATCATTAAATGGCCAGGTGATGGCGAGGTTTTTATCATTCCATAACAATATTTTCTCGGATAAAGGTGTATAAAATCCTGTGAACTTATATAGTAATTCAGCGGTATCACTAAGGACGGCAAATCCAAAGGCAAACCCAACAGGAACGAAGAGTTGTTTTTTATTTTCCGCAGATAACTCAATGGTAAACCATTTTCCAAATGTTGGCGATTTTATTTGTAGATCAACAGTGACACAAAATGCTTTTCCATAGATGCATCGGATGAGTTTAGTAACAGGAGCTTCCATATTTTGAAAATGGAGACCGCGAAGAACTTTGTATTTTGATCTGGAATGAACTTCCTGGACAAATGTAAGGTCAAGACCGGCTTTTTGAAAATCACGTTTATGCCAAGACTCAATCAGAAATCCCCGTTCATCTTGAAAGTAGTCGATTTCTATGACAATTAAATCTTTCAAAGGAGTTTCTATAAGCCTCGTTTTCATCCTGTCAATTCTCCCATATCGCTTCTTATGATACAATATCTTGGAATTTATGGCAAAATCATCGGATAATCCTTTAGTGTCAATTATCATTCCTTTGCACTGGGGCTTGAAACCGGAAAATTTTCCCCGGTTTCTCACTGATTTAAAAAAATACGACAAGCTCAAATACCAACACTACGAGATTCTTGTTGTGACAGATAAGCCAATTGTTCCTGTTATCACAGGAAAGAAGGTTCGTTGTCTCGTAATGAATATAAATCATCCAACTACTGGGACAGAAAAACGTGATTTTGCTCTGCCTTTTGTAAAAGGCGAGATCTGCGCTTTTATAGATGATGATGCATATCCTGATTCCAACTGGCTTACCAATGCGATTCCTTGGTTTAAATACGAGAGAATCGTAGCGGTTGGTGGTCCAGGAGTTACTCCTCTTGAAGATTCGTTCTGGCAAAAGATAGGAGGATATGCTATTGAGTCATATTTTTGTAGCGGCAATATTCAATACCGTTTTTATCCCACATTTGAACGCTTCAGTAAAGATCAACCTGGATATAATTTGTTGGTTCGGACATCTGTTTTAAAGAAAGTAAAAGGATGGGGAACAACATTCTACGGAGGGGAAGATACAGTTCTTTGTATAAAATTATTAAAGTTTGGAAAAATTCTTCATGACCCTAATATTATTGTATATCACCATCGTCGAACATTTCCTTTTGGACATCTAAAACAAATTGGTAGTGTAGGATTACATAGGGGATACTTTTTTAAGAAGTATCCGCAGACCTCGCGAGGCACTTTCTATCTTCTGCCAACGATTTTAACACTGGGATTTATAAGCGGAATTGTATTAGTAGTGCGTTTTCCTCAATTATTTGCTTTGCCATTTGTCTTAGTATTTTTATTTTTTCTTTTACTTGGTACAATCTCGGTCTACCGACATAAAGTCGATATTACGAGTTCTCTCATAGCAAGCATTGCTATTATGATGACACATATGTCATATGGCGTTTTTTTTGTAAAAGGTTTATTAACGCACCACTTAAATAAGTAAGGGAAGTATGCATCTGCCAAAGATTACATGTTGTGTTAGGACGTATAATGAGGAAAAACGTATTGCAGAATGTTTAAGAGGTATATTTGGCCAAAATTATCCTAGACAACTTCTGGAAGTAATCCTCGTAGATGATATTTCCACAGATAAAACAATCGCAATTGCAGAAAATTTTCCTGTAAAAATCTTAATCAATGAGACTGGCAATGCCGAGATATCATTGATTAGAGGTTTTAAAGAATCAACTGGCACATTTTTTACAGTTGTTGATGCGGATATGTTCTTTCGGGGAAAAAATTGGTTCCAAAAAATGCTAAAACCTCTCTTAGAAAACCCTGATATATCAGCCGCATTTACGGGATATTATTCCCATAAAAGAAACTCACTCATTACAAAATATTTGAATCTCGATTCGATCCAGCGAGACTTAGTGTATCAAATTTTTTCTCCAGGATTTAATGAGGTAATTAATGAGAAGAAAAACGGTTATTACGTTTGTCAATACTCTGTCAATAAAATTCCACCGCAGGTTCATGGTCTTTATAGAAGTTCTATTTTAAAAAAAATACTCGTTAATGAGATAGATTATCATGATATGATAAAGCTCGTGATCTTAGTTGATAAAGGATATAAAAAATTTGCCTATGTTCCTCAGGCAGGATATTACCATTTCCATGTTGATTCTTTATTACATCTGGGGAAAAAACGAATTCGAAACATAAAAGAGAGATATCTAGATTTTTATACAAATAAGAATCATTACAAATGGTTTGATGCATCAGATTCTGCTCGTATTAAAAGAACGTTTTTCCTTATCCTTGCTACATACTTGATATTGCCATTATGTTTGTTTTCACTGTCTAGAGCGTTAATACGGAGAAACCTACTCTATCTTCTTGAACCTGCAGTAACTTTTGTTATCGTAAGTGCAATATTATACGCATTTTTATCAGATAAAAGAGGTAGAAAATTTATCATTCTTCAATTTGCTAAAATAGTACATCTACCTAAAGGAAAATCCTAACATGATAGAGCAGGCTGTAATTTTGGCGGGCGGTCAGGGAAAAAGATTTCGTCCCCTCACATTGACTACTCCAAAGCCAATGATATTATTCCATGGAAAGCCTTTTTTTGCATACATTATAGAAATGCTTAAAAAAAACGGCATTAAAGAAGTAATTATTTTGACAGGTTATTTGCATGAAAAAATAGAGGATTATTTTAAAGATGGACAAGAATTTGGTTTAAAAATAAAATATTCTTTTAGTCCAGTCGATGATGAAACAGGAACAAGAGTTAGAAAAGCAAAAAATTTAATTGCTGACACATTTCTTCTTTTGTATGGAGATAATTATTGGCCATTACAGTTGGATGAGCTTTTTAGGTTTTACAAAAAAATGAATACACAAGGATTAGTTACGGTATACTCAAACATCGATAACTATACGAAAAACAACACTTTTGTTAACGATAAAGGACTGGTTGAGGTTTATGATAAAAGCCGACGAGCATCAGGATTGAACGGAGTAGATGTCGGATTTTTTATTTTGAGAAAAAGTATTTTAAAAAGTTTTCCGGAAGATAATTTCTCGTTTGAAAAAGTAATTCTGCCGAAAATGATCGCGGAAAAACAACTTGCTGGATTCTTAACCTGCCATAAGTATTATGGATTAAGTAATTTAGAAAGAATACCGGTTATTGAAGAATTTTTTAAGACAAAAAAAGTTATCTTGCTTGATAGGGACGGAGTAATTAATAAAAAACCTCCAAAAGCGGAATATATAAAAAATTGGAGCGAATTTAAATTTTTGCCGGGAGCAATTGATGCGCTAAAGCTATTAACTAAGAAGGGATACCGAATTATTCTTATCTCCAATCAGGCGGGAATCGGAAGAGGAGCAATGACAGAAGAAGACCTTAAGAAAATTCATAAAAAGTTTTTGGAAGTATGCAGAAAAGAAGGAATTAATCTTACCGGAATTTATCACTGTCCCCATAATTGGGATGAGGGATGTTTTTGCAGGAAGCCAAAACCAGGCATGTTGTTTAAGGCGGCAGCTGATCATAATTTCGATCTAACAAAAACAATTTTCATCGGAGATGATGAGCGCGACGAGCAAGCAGGAAAAGCCGCTAATTGCAAAACTATATCATTGCACCAAGGACAAAATTTATTAGTTATTGTAAAAACTTTAGCGTAAAATGTTTTTATTATGATTATTTCGAGAACGCCACTTAGAATAAGTTTTGTTGGAGGAGGGAGCGATATCGCTTCTTTTTACCATCACACGTCTGGTGCTGTTGTTTCGACCGCAATTAATAAATACATTTATATTGCAGTAAATAGGCAATTTGACGGAAGAATTCTTGTAAATTATTCAAAAACAGAAATTGTTACGAAAATTTCCGATATAGAAAATAATTTAGTTAGAGAAGCGCTTAAATTAACAGGCGTAACGGGCGGAATTCACATAATATCCATAGCGGATATTCCTTCTGAAGGAACAGGAATGGGGTCATCCAGTTCATATATTGTCGGACTTTTAAATGCGCTATATGCATATCAAGGAAAACATATAAATGCAGAAAAATTAGCAAAACAAGCATGTCAAATTGAGATAGATATACTAAAAAAACCTATTGGTAAACAAGATCAATACATTGCCGCATACGGAGGGCTTCAACATATTAAGTTTAATTCAGATGAATCTGTTTATGTTGATCCAATTATTTGCAAGATGGAAACAAAAAAAACTCTTGAAAAGAGATTATTGCTTTTCTATACGGGTATTATGCGATCCGCAGACCCAATTTTGGCAAAACAAACAAAAAATATGGCATCCCTTACCGCAAAGAGGAAAATTATGAGTAAAATGGTACAGCTGGCAAGAGAGATGAGTAATGCGCTGAATAATAATAAATTAAATGATTTTGGTAAGATGTTGCATAAAAATTGGATTTTTAAAACACAAATGGCACAGGGAGTTTCAAGTCTTCAGATTGATAGCTGGTATAAACTTGCCATAAAAAATGGAGCTATTGGCGGAAAGCTTTTGGGAGCGGGTGGGGGCGGTTTTCTCCTTTTTTATGCACCAGAAGAGAAACACGAGAAAATTATCATCGCTCTTTCAGATTTATCCTATCAAAAGTTTTCATTCGAACCTCAAGGAAGTAAAATTATTTTTATTGATTAAATTATGAAGAAGAAAAATAGCCCGTTTAAAAATTGATAAGCTTATCTAAAGAGATAAAAATATATATCTGATAAAGAAAATGGCTTATTATTCTTTTTAAATTTTTTAATGTCGGCCAAAGTAGGAAATGAAAAGTATTGCTTTTCATTTGGATGAAATCGGGCAAAAATTTCGATTTTATTGCTCGTTATATTCTTTAAAGCTTTTATCGTAGGGCCAATACTCTTATCAAATCCAAGAATATAGTTTTTAAATAAGGAATTGTTTTTAATTAAAGGAATAATTTCTTGATAAACGACATTTCCTTGGTCTACTTTCGGTGTCATGAAATGAATGCTTACTCCAAACTCTTTTTCATTATAAAACATGGCCCAAAAAACTGGCAATACTCCGCCATATTTTGGCAAAAGCGCAGTATGTCTATTAATGCATGCAATTTGAGGTAATTCTAAAAGATTTTTTTTAAATATCTGTCCCGAAGAAGAAATAATAATATCAATATTTAATTTTCTTAAATAAGCAAGATGTTTACGGCTGTTAACATTATCTATTTTCACATACGGAACGTGAAATATGCGAGCAATTGATTGTACGGAGTATGTATTTTTTATTTGTATCTTATCCAAAAGATTTCTCACAAAACTCAATACTGCTATGCTAATAAAACCGAGGGTGCCCCATAAATGATATTGTTCAAGTAAGTAGTATGGAAATCCTTTTTTATAAATTTCCTTTAAGACGGTAACCCCAATAATTTTAAATTCCTTATCTGGTAGCTTTTGGAACAATCCTAAAAAATAATGAGGATGGAAAAGATTTTCTTCTGTAAGAATAAGATAGATTCGTTTTTTCATTAAACAATTTTTCTACTTTTAAGATATTCCATGCAAGTCTGAAAGGAGAAATTAGCTAATAGGTGTTCAAACATATTGTTAACAGATATCTTATAGGGTAAAAAAAGTGGATTTTTTAAAAAACTTTCTTGCTCGTCTGGTATATATTTTTTTGATTTGGATTTTGGCATAATGAGTTGCCAGTTGTGAATAAAAAGATTTGCTACTTCCCCCTTTTTGCTATATGCAGATAATTTTTTTGCATAATACTCTTTTTTTAGAATGCTCCAGAAATAACTTGACCCAAAAGGAATGCCAAATCGAAATAAATTTTCTAAAGATATGCTACTTGGAAATGAAATATCAGAAATGCTTGGATTGTAGGATTGATTTGCTACGGATACAGGTAGCTCATAAATGCCATCAAAATTATATATACGTCCTGAATTTCCATAAGTGGATGAAGAATAGAGAAAGCCCCAATCTTTTAAGATATTGTAACCCTCTTTAAAAAAAACAATATTTGGCGCCTGGAAGCCCTTTACGTGATACTTTTGCAACAAATTTTTTGATGCTTCAAGTTCATTTTTCAGAATTTTTTCATTATCTATATAACTATGTGAATAGCCATGCCAACCTATTTCATGGCCTTCTGCTTGTATCTTTTTTAGTAATCCTGGATATAATTCTTCTAATTTAAATACAACAAAAAAGGTAATTTTCTGATTATATTTTTTTAACACATCTAAAACAAATTGTAACGCCGATACAATATAATCATTGTCAAGTTGTCGAAGCTTCGCATTTGATAAATTATACTTATTGATTTTTCTTGAAACCACCCAGGATTCAAAATCCATGCAAAGGAGGTGAGAAAAGCCATTTTTTTCCATAATTGCCTTTCAACAAAAAACTACTTTCGCATTATTACACAGTAGCTATAGGCGAATCGGTCATCATGATCAAAAATATCGATAATAAAGCCAAACATATTGGTAGCAAAAAATATAAAAGGAGAAACCAAAAACAAAGCAATACGAATAATAATTGGCCCCTCGGCTATTTTTCTTATAACATAATGATTAATCATTGATGCAATGGTTGTACCGAAGTAAGAATATGTATAAATGCGTTCAATGGTAAAGCCAGTTCGTTTTGCTAAATATTGGTACCCGCCTTTAGTAAATCGATAGAAATCTTTTTCTATACCTCCATGATCTCTGTATAAAAATGGTGTACTCGTAATACAAAGACCACCTTTTTTTAATACTCGATAGGCTTCTGCAAAAAATTGTACCGGATCTTCGATGTGTTCCAAAACAGAATAATTATAATATACGTCAAATGAGTTTTTTTTAAATTGAAGGTCTAGCGCATTACATTCTACGTCGATTCTTGCTTTATCTTTAGCTTTTCCGTAAAGGATATGTGTTATCATTCCCAGTGATTCAATTATTCTTGCTTGTTTTGTGAAGTCTTCATCCCAACTGGAATAATCAGTAGCGATATATTCTTTTATCTTTTTATTTAATTGCAAAGCCCGTTCTTTTTTAACACAATTTCCGCAGCCGGTCTCAAGAACCCTTCCATAGAAATGTGAAATGAGTTCATCATTTTCCGCGTTTGCTTTTATCATACTAAGCCAATGTGGATAAAATGGGGTATTTACCAAAAGCGTAAAAACAACACGAAACATATATCTATTATATTTCTAAACGTATCTAATCGCAACTTGCTCACTTTAATGATACAATTGGGTTTAAGTCAATGCAGTAGAATTGAAAATATGAAAAAAATAAACTTGTTCGAGCCATATTGGACGAATGAAGACCTCGATGCTGTAACAGGTGTAATTAAAAGCGGTTGGTGGAAAGAAGGACCGATTTGTGAAAAGTTGGAAGAAGAATTTTGTGCGTATACGAAAACAAAGTATGCCGTATCAGTAAATAGTGCTACTGTGGGACTGGACTTAATTTTTAAAGCATATGGTATTAAAAATGGAGAAGTAATTTTGCCCGCATTGACTTTTGTCGCTACAGGACTGATCCCCTTATATAACGATTGCAAGGTTATATTTGCTGATATAGATGAAGCAACACTGACAATTGACCCAAAAGATGTCGTGAAAAAAATAACTTCTAAAACAAAAGCAATTATCGTACAGCATCAATCCGGATACCCCGTAGATTTGGATAGTTTTGAGCAATTTAAAAAAAAAGGAATTTTAGTAATTGAAGATGCGGCTCACGGCGCCGGAACTTTTTATAAGGGAGAGCATGTTGGTACCAGAAATCCTTCTGTTTTTTCATTCAATGTTGTAAAAAATATTGCAGCGTGTGAGGGGGGGATGGTTACGACAGATAATAAGGATATGGCAGAGAAAATGATGACCTTGCGATGGTTTGGTATAGATCAATTTGCCTGGAAAAAAGAAAAAAAGAAACATTTATGGGATTATTCCATCTCCATGGTTGGATATAAATATCATTTCAATGATATTTTTGCCTCACTTGCTCGTGTACAATTAAAAAGGCTTAATAAAACAAATAAAAAAAGAAAAGAATTAGCTCAGAGGTATAATGATAATTTTTTAAATAGATCCCTTCCTGTAAGAATTTTACTTATCAATTCCCCGGATATAATTTCTTCTCGTCATCAATATATTATTCGGGTTGACGAGAAGCATAGGGATTCTTTAATTAATTGGTTGACAGACCATAAAATAATATCAGGAGTACATTATAAACCGATAAACCTATATCCGATTTTTGGTGGACATGGACATACTCCTGTTACTGATAGGGAATGGGGAAAAATGGTAACATTGCCTTTGCATCCGAAAATGACATTTGAAGATGTCGATCATGTTTGTGAAGTAATAGCTCGATATTTTAAGCAAAATTAGTATTAGCTTGTGTTTTATTTTGTTGGATTTATTATTCCATTGATTAGTTATTTGTTTCAGATTTATCCCCGCTTGATAAATCGCTACTTTGGCGTGGATGTTTGGTCTCGGATGCTTGAGGCCGATTTTATTCGAAGAAATGGGCACCGAGTTCCTATGCAAAAAATCAGCGATGGATTTATTTTGGAAGGATACTTTAATTATCCTCCTGTATTGCCTTGGCTCTTATCTTTTCTCTCAAAAAAAACATTATTGGGCGTGCAGGGTTTTATCGCGCCGCTTTTTGATGTTATACAAAATATTTTAGTTTTTATTGCCACACTACAGTTAACTGGTAATATAGCTATCGCCGTACTGGGTCAAATTATCTATGCAACAATTCCTCTGGCTATCCTTGAGAATAGCTATTTAACTCCGCGATCGTTAGGTTATCTTACTTTTACTGTTGCATTTTACCCCTTAATTCTTTATTCCCTCGTACCCAATCCATTCTATCTTACCGTTGGGTTTATGTTTACCGTACTCTGTTTTTTTACGCACAGATTTGCCACTCAATCACTTCTTTTTATGTGCGTATTTTTTTCTATCATAGATAGAAATCCTTTTTATCTCGCCGTTTTTTTTGGTGCTATGATTGTAGCAATTATCACAAGCCGTGGGTATTACCTGCGGGTTCTCGATGGACATATTGCAAATATTTACTTTTGGGTTTTAAATTATAAACTACGATTTGCCCATCAGGTACGAGGTATAGTAAAGAAAAGACAGAAGTGGGATTTTGTAAGCTTAGTATATTTTGTTTTAGGAAAATTTACCCCAGTGACACTTATTGGGACAAATCTTTGGATTGTAGTCCCGGTATTTTTCCTTCTGGAGAAGCTATTCGGTTTTGGTATCATTCCACAAGAGATTCTTATGGAACCGCTCTATTTTAAGATGTCTTTATGGGTACTATTTTGCTATGTTCTTGGAGCGCTTGTTTTATCCATTCCCTATCTTCAGCCTATTGGAGAAGGCCAGCGATATTTAGAAATGGCACTAGCTCCTACAGCAATAGTAGCAGCAGTGACATTTTCCCCCCTTTGGAGTACAGGCTATGCTGTTATTGCAACCGCTTGTTTTGTTCTCATACTTTGTACCAATATTGCTCTTACATTTATCTCGCAATGGATGGGGATAATCAATGACAAATATAGAAGCCTTCATAAAGACATGCGAGAAGTATTTGCATTTATTAATACGCTCAAACCAGCTTCCCGAATTCTCTGTATTCCTCACCAAATAACAACAATGGTTTTGTACAATACAAAAGCAAGCGTATTGGTAGATATTCAAACGGGGACGTTACAACGAATACGTGATGTTTACCCAATATTAAGAAGCTCCGTACAAGATATCGCTAAAAAGTATAATCTTAATATGCTTATTCTCAAAAAATATTTTGCGTCCATGGAAGAACTTAAACTTGATAAGAAATCTTTGATTTTTGAAACAGAAGAAACACAGATATTTAAACTTTAGTATGGATAAAACAAAGAAAGTAATAACGAAGGTTCTTATTCTCGGAACAGGAGGCATGTGTATTGATATTCTCGATATAATGAATGAGTTAGGTGGGTATACCTGTATTGGTTTTCTTGATGATGATAAGGAAAAATGGAATAAGGAATATCAAGGCGTACGTGTTTTAGGACCTCTCACAAAGGCCAAAGAGTTTGTTGATGCCTATTTTGTTAACGGTATTGGTAATGCAAGGAATTTTTTGCAGAAAAAAACAATTATCGATAGAACAGGAATTCCTGATGAAAAATTTCTATCTCTTGTTCATCCCACAGCCAGTATATCAAAAAGGGCTTCAGTTGGAATGGGTACTGTGATATTTCAGCATGTTACTGTGGCATCAAATGCAAAAATTGGCAATCACGTTTTAATTATGGCCAATAGTGTGGTAAGTCATGATGTGATAGTGGGCGATTATACATATATAACAGGAGGTGCATGTATTTCTGGCTTGGTTACCATCGGCAGATCATCCTATTTGGGAACAAACTGTTCAATTATTGGCAAAATTACCATTGGAGACAATGTGCTTATAGGTATGGGGAGCGTTGTGTTGAAAGATGTACCCTCGGATAGTGTATACGTAGGGAATCCTGCTAAATTTTTACGGAAAATAAATAACATGTAATAGGATATCTGAATGATTCTGTGAGATGCTTGTGTATTGCAGGGAGAAAGTTGAGGATTGGAGGAAATATTAATTTTTTACGGCCATAGCAATAAGTTCATCAATAGGTTTATTATACCAGCTGTTTTGTTTATATTCCTTGATTTTGTTAGGGGAGAAGCGGAATTTTATTAATTTTGCCGGAACCCCGCCATAAATCCCAAATTCTTGCGTAAGTCCCTTTACTAAGGAGTGTGTGCCAATCCCTCCACCATTTTTTATCGTACTGCCTCCTATTACGCTTACATTCTCGCCAATCCAAACATCTTTTTCTATTTTCGTATAGCCATAGTAAACTCTTTCTTTATTGCGCAGAGCTTTTTGCTTACTTTTTTTCAGGAGAATATAGAAGCTAAATGTTGAGAAACGATTATAATTGTGACCGTACGGCAAAACCTTAAAATCAGCACCGATAGATGTGAATTTATCAATAGAAACATTGGAAATTTTAGCATCCCGTCCAAGAATTGAATATTCCTCGAGAATTACATTTGGTCCTATCCACGAATTACATCCCACTCTCGCATTTTTTTTTATTGTAACAGTGAATATGTCTATCAGGCATCCTCCGCGAATCATAGCTCCCGGATATCGTATCCAATAAACCGGCATTAATATCCACCCAAGTATATTAGCAACTGTTTTTTCCATAAATCTAATTACCATAAATTATAAGATAAAGAGCTTATGCTGGCAAGTATTTGTTTTTTTTGCAATTTGTATAATAATAGTGTATAAAAATGAAAGTAAAATTTTTATATCTAATTTATTTATGTTAAATTCTAGTAAAAATGAAAACCCATTTGTATTAATAATGACTCTTTCCTATTGGGGATTAAGACCAAAAATTTTCCGCGGTTTTTAATGGAGAAAGATAATGCTTAATATAAAACAAGGTATAAAAAATCATAAAATTATTATTGCAATGGCGCTCGTTCTCTTTTCTATCCCTTTCTTTTGGCTAAAGCCGGGAGAAATAGATATGGGAGGAGACGGGGGAAGTCTGTATTTTTATGATCCTATTAATTTCATAAAGCACTCTGCCATATTCGAAAGTCTTCCATTTGGGACAGGAGTAATAGATACGCAATTTTATTACTTGCCTTTCGTAACTCTCATCACGCTTCTAAAAATTTTTTTGTCATCGCATCTTTTAAGCATTCTGCATAATAGTACGAAGTTGGTTGTTGGTTTTCTTTCCATATATGGCATTATGAAAGTGTTGCTTTCTTTCTCAAGGGAGAAAAATGCTCTTTTACGAGAAAAATTTAAAAAAATAGAAATCGTTAGCATTCTTACAGGTATTTTTTATATATTTTTACCGGTACTTACGATGGATGATAGGTATGTTAATCCTCTGTCAATCCATGACCAGGTATTTTTAAATCCTCTTATATTTTATCTGATGTTAAAGTTTATTCTTACAGAAAAATGGAAATATCTCGTAATTGCATTAGGGGTTAGTCTGATTCTTTCTCATAATTTTTATATTGCCTCTCCATCTCTTTATGCATTTTATCCTTTCGCGTTTTTATTTCTCGTTCTTTATGTCAGAATTATATTAAAAAGAACATTACCAATAAAAAGGATAATAGTAGGGGTAGTTTTCTTTATTTTTCTGCATTTTTTTCATTTGTGGCCTGAGATAGCAAACTTATTTAATTCGGGGTCCAACATCAATGTTCGAATATTTAGCAAAGAAGCATACAAACAACAGACGCAGTATTTCTACGGCGTTATTCATATTGCAAGTCTTGCAAAAAGCATACTTTTGCCTTCAATTTCAGGAGGCGCGTGGTTGATTTTTGTCTTCATTAGTCCCCTTATTATCTTATTAGGTTTTTTGAAGAACAGGTTTAGGTCAAGACTATTTTTGCTTACAGGATTATTTTTCTTAATTACGCTTTTTCTTATTTCGGCAAAAATTTCTTACACGAGTATAAAACTGTACGAAATGTTTTTTTTATATATACCGGGATTTGGTATGTTTCGGAATTTTTATATCCAATGGATATATGTATTTGCATTTTTTTACACGCTTATGTTCGGACAAGCGCTTTATTTAATTTACTCCTCACTTGATAATAAAAAAGTTAATCTTATTTCTCTAATGTTGGCGATCTATCTTATTGGTAGCGCTTGGCTATTTATAAACGGTCATCAATTTAATCCTCCTTATGTTGATTCAGATAATGTGAGAAGACATCTCGTTATGGATCCCGAATATGAAAAGATGCTTGAGTTTATCCGAAATGTACCATATGATGGTAAATTACTTCAATTTCCCTTTAATGATTTTAATCATCAGGTTGTTCATGGAATAGGTGATGGTGCGTATATTGGCGCCACATCAATAGGACAACTTACGGGAGTTAAGGATTTTTCAGGTTATTGGCATACGGCTCCATATAGCCAGGCATTTCTTGAGTCAAGTAAAAAAAAGGATTACGAAACATTAATAAAAATCCTTGGGCTTTTAAATATCCGTTATATTTTTTATAATTCTGATCCAAGAGTTTACGATACTACTTTCACCGGCCGACCGTTTACTTACGTAAGGCAATTTCTTCCTTCGACTCAAAAGGATTATAAGGAGTTTATAAAACCATTGGTAGGGGAGAAACTGTTTGAAGCTGGTTCTTATAGTCTCTATTTAACAAAAAAAGAATCATATATTCCTCAGATGTATATTCCTAAAGTATCAATGGCTTACAAACACAATCCAAAGTACGATAGGTATTATGAAGGAGCATCTTCCTTTATTTTAAATAATAAACAAGATGAGAAAAGAGTGGCTTATATAGAAAAGAACGATTGTAGCGGTAAGCCTTTCCTGCAAACCTTTTGTGAAAGAAATGTTTTCTATGAGGGAGCGATGCCAAAAATATATTTTAAAAAAATTAATCCAACAAAATATAAAGTTACAATTTCAGATATACAAAATCCATTCCTTTTAGTTTTTTCAGATACTTTTAATCGCAATTGGAAACTTTTTATTGGCAAAAACAATCCCTTAGAAGAATCCAACGCAAAAATATATTTCAATGGTGAGATTAGAGAGGAAAAGTCTGAGAATATTTTTATTGATAAAAAAACTTTTGAAACAATCGGATTGAAAAATATACCTGAAGAACAACATTTTTCCGTGAACGGTTTTGCAAATGCTTGGTATGTACATCCAAAAGATATTGATATGCAACGAGAGGCGACCTTTATAGTAGAGATGATTGATCAGCGGTCATTTTATTCTGCGCTTCTGTTATCCTTGATTGCACTTTGTGGGTTTTTTATTTGGGGAATTGTCCTTCTTCTAAGAAAACTTTTAATTTAGATTTACATCGTTTAAAAACTTTCTCTACGCTTGAGCTAATCATTCATTAGGTATGACTTCTCTTTCCTTATTAATGAATATAGTATATATGTAAATATTTATGTCCGAAAAAATACCTTCAAGTAAAGTGTTTGCTTGGAAGAAAATTTTAGTCATGGGTGGCAGTGGGTTTGTTAGTAAGCATGTAGTAAGAAAATTAAAAGGAAGAGGCGTGAAGGAAAAAATCTATTGCAAGTTGATAGAAAAAAGGTATAATTGCAATAGTTAATATGGTAAAGATTGAAAATAAATTTGATGTGATAAGTGTAAATAAAAGATTTCAAATCGCACTCCTACTGCTTTTTTTTGCCGGATTTATTTATGATGTGTTTTTCATAGTTCCTGCTTTTACCTTAGTATCGGATATACGGTTATTTTCGCTTTTATTGCTCTGGATTTTTCTTAGTAAAATATCGGGTTTTAACAGTATGGCAACACTGAAGGTGCTCGTGGGTTTCCTCTTGGTGATGTTCTTCCTCTTTATTTCTTCTCAAACAAATCCTGTTGTAGAAAGAGTAGGATCGTGGGTTTATATGTTTTTACTAATGGCAATTATTCAACAGCTTTCTGAATCAAGAAAACGAGTCTCTCGACAAAAGTAACATGGTTTTATCTTCTGAAAATGTAACTGCGAAATGGCACAATTCTAGAGCTATATAGCCTATATATGATAAGTGTTGTTATTTCAGTTTACAACGAGGCAGAAAGCTTACATATCTTTTATGAACATCTTATACAAATAATAAAAATCTTAGATGAGCCATATGAAATTATCTTTATTGATGATGGATCAACCGATGGATCGTTTGAACTACTAAAGCAAATAGCGCAGAAGGATCGCCATGTGAGATTTTTTTCATTTAGAAAAAATCAAGGGAAGGCAGAAGCTTTAACGTTGGGTTTTCAAAAA
>Ga0209542_10002445_pt1 | contig 41538 bp, 62 predicted proteins | sample RifCSPhighO2_01_FD_184028 | JGI IMG/M metagenome (GOLD analysis project Ga0209542, IMG submission 184028) | Soil microbial communities from Rifle, Colorado - Rifle CSP2_plank highO2_0.1 (SPAdes) (version 2) | ecosystem: Environmental > Terrestrial > Deep subsurface > Rock core/Sediment ... | reverse complement strand
GGTTCTGTTAAATTAAAAGGTGATATTTTGTCTAAACAAAATATCTTACCTTGACTGAATTATCATAGGAATCTGCTCCCATTCTATCTTGACTTCTTCTTTCTCTCCGTGTGGCATGAGATAATTGTAGTGCATCGCAAAGAAATCAATCCAAATATTTGCTGTCTTAAAACTTTTTAACCCTCGACAAACGTGAAGCCAGAGAGCAAAAAATCCGTTTATTCTTTCTATTTTGTTGTTGCTCAACAACAAAATTCTTTTATCTATTACAACTCCCTTCTTTTCAAAATGTGCAACAACATGTTTAACATTTCTTCTAAAAATCTTTGTTGCAGATTTATATCCCTGTAAACCATCTGTAACAATAACTCTTGGATTAAATCCGGTTCTTTCTCTTGCTTTTCTCAAAACTATCTTCGCACTTTCAGCATCTCTTCCATTGCTGACGTGAACAGCAATGATGTTACTGTCCGAATCAGAAACAACCCATAAATAAGCAAAGTCATCTTTGCTTTTTCTAACTCTGATAAATTTTTCATCAACATGCCAAATATCTGTGAAATTAATCAGTTTTTTCTTTTCAATCTCGGAAAGCTTTGGATAAAATTTCATTATCCAATTGTAAACTGAAACGTGAGTCGTTTTGTAAAATTTTAGTTTTTTAATTACTCTCTTTACATCTCGTAAAGAGAGAGTATATGAACGCAAATATAGTGCATTCATAATAATATTTTTTGGGGTTCTCATTCTTGCGAATATTCCTTTTTCGCAAAATCTTCTTTTACAATCTTTACATTTATAACGCTGAATACTCTTATTATCATGTCCATTCTGGACAAAATTGGAAGAGGAGCAGTAGGTGCAACAATCTATCATCCTCTTCTAATTTTATTCTACTATCACAAGGTAAACATCTTTTCCAAGATGTTCTTTAGGGCAATCCACTTTGGCACTCGTGCCAAATGGAGTAACTTTCCTCTTTAGAAAACCCCGGATATTCTTTACGTTCAGTTCTGTTTTTGGATTTAATTTAATTATCTTCATATATCTTATAGATATCTCATATATTTAAGCTTTTCTGTGCTTATTCATCACCCGTTAACTTTACAGAACCTGAATTACGAAAGTTTTTAAATGAAGTAGGTTTTCACAACTCTAAGCACCTTAACAAAATAAAGATGTGGAATTTAGCCCTGTAGTCTAGCGGTCTAGGATTCGACCCTTTGGCGGTCGAGACCCCGGTTCGAATCCGGGCGGGGCTATTCATAAAATGAAAATAAGAAGAGGAAAAATCGCGGATTTAAATGAATGCATCAAGATAGGAAAAGTTCCAGAACTTCATTATTTATATAAAAGTTCAGATAAAATGGCCAAGAGATATTTAAAAGAATATATTGTTAAGGGGGATCTGGTTTTAGCAGAAGAAAATGGTAAAATCGCAGGGTTTATCAGTGGAGAACCAATGAGAGATAATCATTACTGGATTGATGCACTTGTTGTAAAAAAAGAAATGTGAAGAAAAGGTATAGAAAAAAACTTATTAATAAATTTAAAAAAATAGTGAAAAAGAAGGGTGCTAAGAAAATATATCTCATGGCTGCTTTATTTAATAAAAAAACCATAAAATTCTATGAATCTATTAGAATGATTAAAGGAAAAGAATTTATTGAGTTTTCAAAATATATTTAATTATATCTGTATACCTGAATCCTTAACATTCTTGCTATGCTGGTCCATTTCTCCCCTCATCAAGCAATCCCAGCACGGCCTAATAGTTCCATCTGCTTGTTTTATTCTCTTCGTCCCATGACATTTAGGGCATTTCTCTCCAAATTCCATGCATACTTAATTAATTTGCAATATTAAAGCTTTATTATACTAAATAACAACAGGCAAAGAATAAGATGTATAAGTTAAATAATTTCAAAAACTCTTATCTCGCACAAAGCCAGGGGATAAACCTTTTTTAACTTAAGAGAAAGTTCTTTCTGCACCTTATTGGACATTATATCTCCAAAGATTTCTTTTGTGGTTCTTGCTTTTGCATATCCGTCTAAGAATTTTTTTGCTTCAACTCTTATAGAATTTCTTATAGCTCTTGAAACTTTATTTCTGGTTATCATGAATGGTTTTATTCTTGCCTTCCCATCTCTTGATTCTGTTTCAAAAGAGTCCTCAATATAATCTGTTCCTGTTCTAATCATTCTTCTTATATAAGAACCTGTAAGAGATAATGAAATAGGTTCTCCGACGAGAGCATTATTCTCAACTTTAACCCTTAATTTTAATTCTAAGCTCTTTCCCCTTAAATTCCTGGTCAAATCAAGTTTGATTATCTTTCCATTCAACTCTTCTATTGTTGTTCCATAAAGCTGCATCTTTGCATTTGTGAGACCTGATTTCACATCAAAAAACTGTTTCTTTACATTTTTCTTTGCTTTTACTTGTTCAGTTGCCATTTTACTTTGATATTTTCTCCCCTATTTCAATTCTTGATGATCTTATTGCGCTTCTAAGCCCTTTCATTTTTCCACACACCTTGCATTTATATAATAAACTAATTCTCTTTGTAATTTTCGCCTTCATTTTCCAGTCTTTTGTTCCTTTCTTGCTTCTCTTCCCCCAATTTCCAATTCCCTGTAAGCTCCTTAATTTGATTCTCGTTGGTGAACCTCTTGATAATGGATGAGAAGAAGATCTGGATTTCTGCTTAGCAGTAGCTATCGTTTGTATAGTATGTTTTCTACAATAAGGACAATATCTTTTGGTTTCTTTCGGTAACTTCATAGCGATTGTTCTCCAGAGCTATGAAGCCCAAAAATTCTTAATTTTTGTTGTTTCATGTTAATTGGCCAAATTAGCTAACCTTCCCTTGGCCAGAAAAGGGTGTGCTATTGCTTTATCAAAACTTAAAGTAATTCAAGAGACAAAAGATAGTTTAAAAAGCTTACTATAACGCTAGTATCTCCGATAGACCTGAAATTATGATAAACGAGAGATAAATAGAAGTTAAAAGGTTCTTGTTAAGATAATAATGATAATAAAAATCGCCAGAATATATGAATTTTTTGTCAAATATGTCTTTCCATTAATTAGTGACTAAAACTCATCAGAGATACTGAACGCAAAAAAATTGCAAGCCGCAAACCGCAAGCTTTTTAATGTCCCTTTTCAAGATACGTCTATGAATGAGACGGAAAAACTAGAAAAACCAGGCTGGCTGAAAACAAAACCTGTAGAATTAGAAAAAACAATAATCGAATTCGCTAAACAAGGGAAAACCTATTCTAAGATAGGAATTATTTTAAGAGACCAACATGGAATTCCAAAATCGAAATTACTCGGAAAGAGGATATCTGAAATAGTTAAAGAAAATAAAATAACAATAAAGGCAGAAGAAGAAAGAGTAAAAAATAAAATTTCAGGACTGAATTCTCATATAGAAAAGCATAAGCATGATAAAAAGGCAAAAAAATCTTTGATGAAAAATTCTTGGATAATGCACAAGGAAGAAGTAGCCAAAGCCATAATGCAAAATTAAACAGCGAATTTTGTAACTCTACAGAGTAACTAAATCTTTTTAAGCTAACTAAATTTTACTTCAAAGTAAAAAAGAAGGTGAAAATGTTAAATGCAATTAAAACAGCCATTGAAAGCTTGGATAATCTAAGCAAAGAAAAGCCTATTAAAGTAATAAGCCATTATGATGCTGATGGCATCACCTCGGCAGCCATTTTCTCAAAGGCATTGCAAAGATGGCATAAACATTTTTCCATGCAAATAGTCAAGGGATTAGAAGAAGATTTCATAAAAAATCTTCCAGAGGACCATATTCTTATCTTTCTTGACCTCGCCTCGAATAGCTTGGAATATTTAAAAGAAAAGAAAACAAAAATATTTATTTTGGACCATCATGAAATAACACAAAATATTCCAGAAAACACCACAATAATTAATCCCTTGTTACAAAAAAGAGAAATGATCTCCTCAGCCGGGATATGCTATTTATTTGCAAAGACCATTTCTCGGGAAAACCTGGATCTTGCCAGTCTTGCAATCATAGGGATGATTGGTGATATCCTAGAAAAAAATATAGGAAAAACATACAATGAAATTCTCAGAGATGCAGAAACATTAATTAGAAAGGGTCCATTGATTTATCCTTCTACAAGACCATTAGACAAAGCCTTGGAATACTCATCAAACCCATATATTCCAGGGGTTACTGGCTCCTATCGCGGCGCCCTAGAACTTCTAAGAGATTCTAACATAATCAAAACTGGCAGCACATACAAAGCATTATACGAGCTTACGGAAGAAGAAATGTCCAGATTAATAACAGCCATAATGTTGAAAATCCATTCAATACAAGATTCGGAAAAGATGCTTGGAAACATATATCTAATAAAATTCTTTAATAGAATGGAAGATGCCAGAGAATTATCTGCATTGATAAATGCCTGCTCAAGAATGAATCATTCTTCAGTAGCCCTTGGTTTTTGCCTTGGCAATAAATCATGCAAAGAAAGAGCAGAAAAAATATATGTAGAATACAGGCAGCATCTCGTTTCTGCATTAAGATTCGTTGAAGAATCAGAAAAAATATCTGGAGAAAATTATACCATCATAAATGCAAAAGATTCTGTCAAAGACACTATAATCGGCACAGTAGCCTCCATATTATCTCATTCACCTATATACAAAGAGGGCACCATTATAATTGCCCTTGCCTATGACCAGGATAAAATAAAGGTTTCAGCTAGAATCGCTGGAAAACAAGGCAGAAATGTCCGGGATGTCCTCAATCAAGTAGTTGTTCCCCTTGGGGGAGAAGTCGGAGGGCATCCAAATGCTGCGGGATGCCTGATTTCCAAAGAGAAAGAAGCCCTGTTCATCTCCGAGTTAAGAAAAGTCCTGGATATTGAACTTGTAAAGATTTAAAACCTCATTCTTTCATTCATTTTTATGGTAAAGGGAAAATTCCTAAAAGTAGAATGTCCTAGATGCAAAAAAAAATATACTATATACAACAAACCTTCCATGACGGTAAGATGCAGCAAATGCAATTACATTATAAGCAGACCAAGCGGGGGAAAAGCTAGGCTAAGAGCTCTGGTGAAAAAAGTATTATGGCGTTGAAAACAGGGGATTTAGTTTTGTGCACTGTTGCAAAAATAGAAGGTACAACTGTATTTGTAAATGTAGAAGAAGAAAATATGCAGGGAACCATTGTCTTTTCTGAAATAGCTGCAGGAAGAATTAGAAACATAAGAGAATATGCAGTTCCAAACAAAAAAATAGTTTGCAAGGTTCTAAAAATATATCCGGATCATACTGAACTCACTTATAGGAGGGTAACTGGAAGCGAAAGAGAGGCAATTATGGAAAAGCACAAGCAGGAGCAGACTTTCAAGACAATGTTAAAACAAGTCACCAAAACTCCAGAATCAATAATAACAAAGATAAAAGAAAATTACACAATTCAGGATTTTCTAGCAAAAGTAAAGGAAGACATTAAATTAATCGAACAATTCTTCAAAAAAGAAGAGTCTCTTATTCTTTCAAAAATGCTCACTGACAAAAAAGAAAAGCCGAAAGAAGCAAAGAAAAAATTTATATTAAGATCTGATTCAGATTCTGGAGTAAATGATATAAAATCAATTTTGAATGTAAAAGATGTAAAAATTTCCTACCTTGGCTCCTCGCAATTCGCAATTTCATGCATCGGCAGGGATTTCAAGGAAGCCAATCAAAAGCTAGACAAAGCGATAGAAGAAATAAAAGCAAAAGCCAAGGACAAAAAAGCCTTTTTTGAATTGAAAGAAAAATGATAATTAAATAAAATCAAAGATGAATCTAAAATTCTACATCAATAAAGAAGGCGGGAAAGTTTACACATTAAAAGAATCAATAGAAGGCAAGAAAACAGAAGACGCACATTATAAATTTATTAAAATAAAATCCTTGAAGGAATTCAAATCTTAAATTAAACTCTTTTGAGCAATTTCTTTTTTGACAATTTCCATATCCTTGTCCCATTCAGCAATCAAAGTTCTATTGTATATAATTGCTGCAGGATGAAATAAAGGTATTAATTTTATCTTCAAGCCAAGAAAATCAAGAATCTTCACTTTCCCATGAACACTTGTAATCCCTAGTTGAGAATCCATCTTGTCAACCTCGCCATTCGCAAGAAAAAATTTAGTAGCATAATTTCCCAAAGAACATATTACTTTTGGCTTCATCTCCTTTATCTGTTTGATAAGCCAGGGAGTATGCGCCTTTATCTCATCAATCAAAGGATTTCTGTTTTCAGGAGGGCGGCACTTCAATATATTTGTAATATAAATATCATTCAAAGAAAGACCTACTTCCTCAAGTAATTTATCAAGATTTTTTCCGGCAACGCCGATAAAAGGCAGCCCTTGCTCATCTTCATTCCTTCCAGGGGCCTCCCCAATGAAAAGAATTTCTGCTTTCTCATTCCCTTTTCCTATAACAACATTCTTGCAATTCTTGCATATTTCAGTTGCCTTTGCAAGAGCAATTGGATCAATTCCGCTGTCTTCCATCCAAATTCTATAAATAAGATATTAATAAAATTTGCTATCTCACAACATTAGAACTTTCCCCTATTTTTCCCTTTTCTCTGTAGGGATTTCCCAATCTTCGCGAAGCTTCAAGAATACCATAATAATTTTTAATATTGATTCCAGGACAAGTTCTCCGTATAGCTTCATGAACTGTAAACTCCTTATTGAAGTCGTATTCGACAGCTTCCAATTCTTTCTCGACACTGATAATCCTTGTCATTCAATTTCAGAAATATACTGGTATATAAAATATTATCGTGACATCCTCCTAGCCCTAAACGGCTAGGAGGATGTCACTTAACATATTTAATCGCTAATTTATTCCTTGCTCTGCAACAGACGTTTTAGATATCTTTAAGAACTTTGTTTTTGATTTTATTTTATGATTGTTGGGTATTTTGACAGAGATTTTTTTTACAGATTAGGCAATAAACACCCTGTGGTGAGGTTAAAGGCATTTGAGTTAAAAGACAGAATACCTTTTATGGTTGCTGAAGGAAGGTTTTATCGTTTTAGAACTAAAGATGAGCTAATGGAAACTGCTGTAGGGTTAAAGGCTAATGTAATTGCTTCGGGAGCAGGGGGAGATGTTGGGAGCTATTTTTATTTCTTTAAAAAAGAAGGTATAATTGGGGCTGAAGATGATGAGGGGTCTCTTGATGCGCTTCTTGATGGAGCAGGAAGGCCAGGACTGAAGAAAGTTGTTGCTGGAAATGTGGTTCTTATTTGATTAAATGTTCATGAAGAATTGATATCACAATCCTAGTTTTTCCAATACCTTCCTTGGATTAAATATTTCCAAATCATCATAGCCTTGTCCGATACCCAAGTAATATATTGGTTTTTTGGTAACATAGCTAACAGAAAGTATGGCTCCGCCTTTTTCATCAATGTCACTCTTTGTCAAGATCGAACCATCAATACCAATAGCGTCGTTAAAAGTTTGCGATTGGGAGATAACGTCATTTCCAGTAATTGATTCACCGACAAAAATCTTGAGGTCTGGTTTGGAGACTCGGACAATCTTTTCCATTTCTTTGAGAAGATTTGTTTTGGTATACATCCTTCCAGCAGTATCTATCAGCACCACATCAACTTTATGTTGTTTAGCATACTTTATTGTGTCAAATGCGACTGATGCTGGATCACCCCCATAATCATGCATTATAATTGGGACATTTATTTTTTCAGCATGTGTCTTTAATTGCTCTATTGATGCTGCTCTGAATGTATCCCCTGCTGCAAGAACAGAAGAGATACCATCTTTCTTTAGTTTATGCGCTAATTTTGCTATGCTTGTTGTTTTGCCTGAGCCATTGATACCGAAAAAGAGGATTACATATGGCTCATTATTCTTATTTTTTTCTTTTATTTGCTCAATTAGATTTGGAGGTTCAATTAAAACTGATAGGATTGCATCTTTAAGAGATTGGACTATTGTTTCTTGGATTTTATTTTTCTTTATTTCCTTATTTACCAAGGATGCTCTTAATGATTCACGGATTTTGTCTACTGCTTCTAAGGCGGTGTTGTTCTCTAATAAGGTTATTTCAAGGTCTTGGAAGGCGTCATCAAAGTCTTCTTCTTTTAACTTTGAAGTTGAAAGTTTGTTCGCTAATTTTGTGAAGAAATTTTCTTTCTTTTCGATATCTGTTATAATGATTTGCTCTTCTTTTTCTCCCTTTTTCTTTTTGCCGAAAGACCACCATGATTTCTTTTTTTCTCCTTTTTCTTGTTCCTCTTTTTGTTCTAGTTCTATATTTTCCTCTTCTATTTTTGTCTCTGCCTCTTCTTGCTTTATTTCTTCTATTGCTGCCTGAACTTTGACATCTGGGGATGTTGTGTCTATGCCTTCTTGTTTAATATCTTGCATGACTTTTTCTGTTGTTTCCCTTTCTTGTGTTATTTCTTCGATAGACTTTTCTTTTTTAACGTGCTTTTGTCTGACTTGTTTTTTAGCCTTGGCTGGCTTTGCCTTTTTTTCCTTCTCTTTCTTCGTTTTTTTTGGTTTTTCTTCTTCTTTTGCAAGCCAAGAAGAGAACTTTTTCTTTAAAGATTCAAACATAATTATTGTAGAAATATCAAGGTTATAAAGGTTATTTTTGGGCTTGTTTGATCAGACTCTTAGATTGTATACAAAGACTTTGTCATAAGGGATAAACCAGCTTGTTGTTTCTCTTATTGAAGATTTTTCCATTATTTTTCTGAATAATCTAATCGAATTACCATGAGCTGAGATGGCTACATTAATTTTGTTTTTTTTCATATATATTTTTAGGAATTTTATGAATGATGCAACACGGGTTTCTACCATTGCGAAAGATTCTCCTTTGGGTGGCGGAACATAGAATGAGCGATGCCATATTTCAAATTGTTCATTTCCATATTTTTTTATAATTTTATCATGAGAAAGCCCCTGTAATTTACCATAACCTCTTTCAATCATCCTGTCGTCTTTGATGAGAGTTTTGCATTCAGGATGATATTTAAGAACTTTTTTGAGGGTTTGCTTTGACCTTTTTAATCTTGTATAAAACGCAACTTGGAATTTCCTATTTTTTAATATTTTTGCTATCTTTTGCGCTTGTTTTTTTCCTAAATTGGTTAAACCAGGATTGTGAAAGCCGGTAAATTTTTTATCTCTGTTGTATGTTGTCTGCCCGTGCCTAAATAGATATATTTTAAGATTCATATTGTTCCCTTTTAATTGGATAATCTTTTGGGATATATAATAGTTATGATTAGTTTTTTGGAGAATAATCATTTTTATAAACTACTTTTGTGCTGTATTTTTATGCTAGGCTATAATGATTTGTATGAAATATTAAGAAAAGAGAAATATTCCGAGGTTCTGCAGCAATTGCCGAAAGATTTTGTTGGCGATTTTTCTGAATATGTAACAGATAAAATACGCGAATCTAATAAAGAAGATGATTTATTTCAGGAGAACGTTATAAAGAGCAAGAAACAGCTTGAGAATTCGGTTGCTATTTTTAAGGAACTTATGAGGTTAAGGAAGAGAAAAATTCTTAGCTTGGTTTTTGTCGCTACAGAGACCGGAATAATGAAAAGAGATTATGAAAATATGCTTCAGACAGAAAGAGAAATTTTTGATAAGTTAGTTAAGGCATTTGAAGATGGAGATAAAGAGATGAATTCTATTTTAAACGGGAGAAAGAAACATGAGGAAAAAAACAGGATGATAATGTTCATCAATGATGTTGAGCAGTTTGTTGACTTAAACGGAAAAGTTATGGGGCCCTTTAGCGCCGGGGAGCTTGTTAACTTGGAATCAGAGGTTGCAGATATATTTGTGCAGAGCGGGAAAGCAAGTTTTGTTGATGAAGCGTAATCAATAAGTAAGGTTTTTATAGGGGTTTTTCTTCAATTGTCTATGGCAAAAAGAGCTGGTAAAAAAGAAGATGACTCTAAGCTGTATGCTTTTCTAAGTATTTTATTGACTGTAATAGGATTTATTATTGCATATGCTGTCAAGAAGAATGACAAATATGTAATGTTTTATGCTAAACAAGGGCTTGTACTTTTTATAGGTTCAGTTATTATTTGGGTTGTATCTATGATTCCGATTATTATGTTTATCGCCTGGATTGCCTGGATAGGATGGCTTGTTTTGTGGATAATTGGAATAGTATATTCTTTGAGTGGGGAAATGAAAGATATTCCTATCGTTGGAGTTTACGCTGATAAGTTTAATTTCTGAGAATCCATAGATTTCTTTGTCTGTATTCTCTTTGAATGATTTTAAAGTGTCTTTGGTTTTCTAGGACTTTTTTGGCTTTTTTAAATTTCTTTAGTTTTGTTTCCTATCGTTGCTTATCAAATTCTTTGGAATTTATGTTCAGTCTTGGATCTCGATAGTTTAGGGGCTTTAATGATGGTTCCAAAATTATGATTAAGCTGTCTTTTTTTGAAATTCTTATCAACTCTTCAAGGGCTATATTGTGGTCTTTTACAAAGTGCCAAGAAAATGAATAGAATATTATATCAAATTTCTTGTCAAAAGGGATTTTTTCAGCTTTTCCTACTTTGAATTTAACATTAGGTATTTTTATCTTTTTTGCAAGCGAAATATATTCTTTGTCTAGATCTATACCATAATACTGTTTCACAAAGGGAGACAATAAGACTGCAAATCTGCCGTTTCCGCAACCAATATCTAAAAAGTTGCATTGGGGCAAGTTCTTATATTTACTCATTATTTTAATTAAATGGTTTCTAAGAATAATGTTGTTCTTATCAAGTTTTGTCGAAAAAAGAATATTGTTCATATAAAAGCCTCTAACAGGCTGAGAACTTTTTCTAAATCCCCTTATGGGATTTGAACTCACGTTCTTTTACAAGTATAGTTTTATTTATGTTTTCCTCTTTATTTACTTTGCTATTTTGTAGTGTTTAGGTTTTTGCCCTCTTTCTGAGCGATCCGTATTAACATATTGTGCGTAAGCTCTTCTTCTTAGTTGTGGCATGGTATGCCCTTTCCTGTGGGCAATTTCCTGCAGATCTGCTACTAGTTCACTATCAACATCAATACATTTTTTTGAGAATAGTTTCCATAGATCTGACTCTATAAAGAAACTAACCTGCCTCTTTGGTACTGCCATGTAGTTATCTACAAATCTTTATATATAAGTAAATACTAGAAACCTACATATCTACATTAGTAGAGAGGTACCATGACTAAATTAAGTTACGAGAAAAATATTCACGAAGATTACTATGTTAGAGAAAATATGGGGCAAGCTATAAGATACAAATGGTTTGCTGATAAATATTTTAATAATACTAAAGGTAAAAAGATTCTTGAAATAGGATGTGGTGACGGTGGTGTTGTTCAATTTCTAAAAAAAGATAATGATATCTATGCAGCAGATATATCAAAAAAAGGAGTTGAATTTCTAAAGAGAAAAGGAATAAAAGCTTATTTAGTAGATATTAGTGAAGAAAAACTACCTTTTGAAGATGGTAAATTCGATTGCGTAATAATTTTAGAAACTTTAGAACATCTAAAGTCGCCTCAATTTGCGATAGAAGAAATACAAAGAGTGTTAAAAAGAAATGGTATGATGATCGCTTCAACACCGAATCCCAGAACAACGCATAAACTTATGTATCCGTCATTATTTAGGTTTAGAAATTTTAGAAATTATCTTGAGAATAATAGATTTTATATAAAAGAAACAACAACTTATGGCATATGTCCCCCATTTTGGAAGTATTTGAGGTCTACTGTTGAAAAGAAATATCTTAAAGATAAATCTAAATTAGTAAGTAAAGATGACAGCAATGTGACGATTTTATCTAAGTTAGCAAGGTTATTATCTAGTGATTTTTTCGGGATGATAAAACCAAAAATTTATGGATGGAGCTTTATTTTTGTTTGTATTAACATTAATCCTATGGGTGCTAAGGCACTGTATACTGAAATTGCAAATGAAACAAAAAAGGCTTATTGATTAATCTTTAATGTAATTATAAACCTCAATTTCTCTTCTAAAAATAAGAACGAAAGGTTTTTAAGATTTAGTTATGTATGATAGTTATATACTCCCCAGTATTGCTTCGGTAAGACTGGGCTTTTAATACTCTTTCTTTTATATCTATTAATTGTAAAATAAAACCTTTATGATATCTGTCATGAAAATATTTCATAGAAATTGCTTGATTAATGAACTGTGAACGGATCTTTCCATTCTTCAAGCTTCTAAGATATCCTAAAGTCTCGCCATCCAAGCTGCACCTAAAACTTATTGTTGGTTGTAGTCTCATGCTGTTGGGCTTTTCCCTTTTTCTTCTGCCTCTGTATGCGTCTCTAAACATTGTATTACACTGCTCCCCTTTCAGAAGTTACTTTTTTCTGCAATGAATTTTTTTCTTTGATTTTCATTGTTTTTCGTTCTTTAACGTTCATTTTTTATCGTTCTCTTGAATAGGACTAGAATTCTATTCCAATCCTAAAAAAAGAAGAAAACTACAAGTCAAATCTCCCCTGCGTAATATGAGAACTCATTCCAGTCCTAAACTTGCAAGCAGCCCACAAGTCCTTTAGCAGTTGCTGCTTCGGACTGAAGCTTATGCAAGGAAGTCGAGAAACCCCTTCTTTCTTACATTTAATTAAATATGAAGAATTATCGTCTTTACAGACAGGGCAAATTGTAACTCCAATTATGCACCCGTATTTTCTGCACTTTATTATTGATCTGCTCTTTTGCATTTAGCCTCTTTTTGCAAAAGAACATATAGTTCACATCCCACTTTGGGTTTTAGAAATTTCTCAAAGCCTCCAGAGGGGATTGAACCCTCGACCCTCAGTTCGTTTGGTCTTTGCGGACGTACAAAACTGATGCTCTACCACTGAGCTATGGAGGCATAATAGAACCTTAGTTCTATTATTTCTATAAAAGGCAAACGGTTAAAAAGCTTTTGTTTCTCTTAATTTTGCAGTTTATCATGGCCTTATGGTTCAGTGGCAAAACACCTCTTTGACGTGGAGGGGTCCGCGGTTCGATTCCGCGTAAGGCCATTTATTCTCTTTTTTCCTTTTTTGTTTTGTTATCATTCTAAAGTATATAATAAGATTTATATAATTGTAATATATAGTTTGCATTGTATATATCAGAGGATAATTATGAGACTAATAGTTTTAATTCTTTTCTTGTCTTTGATTTTTATAGGCTCACTTGTTATTGTTAATGCAAATGATATTCTTACAGTGGAAGCGAATATTTTTGGTTTAGAACCTCCAAGAATAAGCGTAAATGTGCCCGATTATATTTTTGTAGGAAATGCTTCGAAAGAAACTGAAACAGATAAAGTAAGAGTCGATATTAATAATACTGGCAATGTGGCGATTGTAATCAGTCCGGAATTAGTCAATGAAAGTGATGAGATATTTAGTAATTTATATTTTGCAAGAAGGGCTGCTGATAGCTATAAGAGGATTGGAAGCTGGAGCATGAATGTATCTGCCCCAACTGCTGGAGGAGTTGAGTCTGATTATATGTACATGAAATTAGATCTTAGGAATTTTGATGGGAATATAACTGAAGACAGGATTGGGAAAAGGGCAGATGTAAGATTCATTGCAACAGCACAATAAATAATATAAATTAGTAAATTGTGACTATTCAAAGGTTGATTCAATGGGGGAAATTAAAAATATTAAATTGATATTTATTTCTTTATCAATTTTATTCTTCTTTTTATTGCTTTTTGAATATGTTGATGCATTTGAAATGAGCGTTTCTCCCCCTTCAATTGACTTTAGCTTGGGAATTGCTCAAAGAGAGTGTATGACAATTGATATTTCTCTTAGTAAGCCAGGATTTGTATATGTTGGTGATTATTGGAGCGAAGAAGATATAAAGGATTTAGACTTTTATGTTTTTAATGCAAGGGAAATGAATCTTCTGCCTAATTACACTGAAAGGATGTTCATCAGCAGCAATAGAAGTGTTAATTTTTGTATTCTAGGAGCAGAAAATGGAATTTATCGCGGTGTTTTAACTGTTGAGCCAGAAAATAGAAATCTCAAAGTTGGAATCTGGCTGAATGTTAAGATTAGCACAGAGAAGGATAACAATATTAGTGAGCAGAATTTTAAGAGTATAACTGGCAGTATAGTTAGTGGTGATAATAAATTGGATTTTGGCATCATTATGCTTTTCGGGATGATAATTGTGAATCTTCTTCTGCTTATTCTTTTGTTTTTATTGTTTAGGCTGAAGAAAAGAAGAATAGAAGAAGTGTAAAAGGTATAAAATAGCAAGATATAGTTTAGTTAGTTACTAAGTAATTAATTTAATAAGAAAGGTTTTTATACTAATTTATCCAGTATTTTCAGGACAAAAGAGGCCCAAATGAAGAAATATCTGCTTTTAATTGAAGATGAAAGCCTATGGGAAAGATTTAAAGAAATAATTGACCGAGATATAAATAGTGAAATAATGAATTTAATCAAAATCAAGATAAAAAATGGCAAGGAGAGGAAATGATAAATAATAAAAGAGCACAGCTGGCAATATTTGTTATTATTGCAATAGTATTGGTCGCCGGGATAGGAGCTTACTTTTTGATAAAAGGCAAGATTGGACCTGGTGCAGTCAGTTCTGAGTTTTCAAGTGTTTATGAATATTATTCTTCATGCATTCAGGAAAAGACCTCTCAAGCTGTTGATATAGCGGGAAGCCAGGGCGGGAAAATAGATGTTGGCAATTACATTCTTGGAAGCGAGTATGCTCCATTTTCTTCCCATTTGAACTTTTTGGGTTTTCCAGTCCCCTATTGGTTTTATGTTTCTGGAAATGGGGTTGTAAAAGAGAATGTCCCTTCTAAGGGCGATATACAGAATGAAATTGCTGATTACATAGAGAATAATATTGGAAATTGTGATTACGAATCTTTTTATGCAAAAGGTATAACTATTAAATTTGGAAATCCTGTTGTAAAGGCAACTATTAATGATAACAGCGTTTCTGTTAGTGTGAGTGCAAAAGTTGTAGTTAGCAAAGGTGGTCAGACTTCCAGCAAAAACTCGTATAGTGTTAATGTGAACAGCAAATTTGGAAAGTTTTATGATATCGCCCAAAATATTTATAATAAAGAAAAGATTGATGCATTTTTGGAAAATTACACAGTTGATGTTTTAAGATTATATGCTCCTGTTGATGGTGTTGAAACAAGCTGTAGCCCTAAGGTCTGGAAAACATTGGATGTTGAAAATGATTTGAAAGATGGTTTAGAGGCAAACATTGCCGCGATTAAGTTCAGGAGTACAGGGGACAAGTATTTTGTTGCCGGAAATGTTGATGAGAATGTTAATTTGATTTATTCAAGGAATTGGCCGACCAAACTGCAGATTATCGGAAATAATGTTGATAATGCTTTGATGATTGCACAGCCTCTTGGAAGCGAGCAGGGATTGAATTTGATGGGATTCTGCTATATTCCATATCATTTTGTTTATGATTTAAGTTTCCCAGTAATGGTGCAGATTTATGATGATAACGAAATCTTCCAGTTTCCAGTGGTTGTTATAATAGATAAGAATGTTCCCAGAACAGCAGAACTTGTTAATTATTCACAAGAACAAGATTTTGATCTGTGTGTATTTAAAACGCAGGATGCCACAATTGGAATTTACAATGTTGATTTGAATAGAGTTAATGCAAATCTTACCTACAAGTGTTTGAATCAGGAATGCAATCTTGGAGAAACAACCAATGGGGAGTTTACAGGGAAGGTTCCTGCTTGTGTAAATGGACTGGTGGTTGCAAGAGCAAATGGATATGCTGAGAAGAAACAAATATTCTCAACTAATTCTGAATCTAGCACACAATTAATTTTAGACAGGGAATATAATGTAGAAGTCAGTGTAGATGTTGGTTTAAAGGAATTCAATCAAAATGCCATTATTGCTTTTGAAAATAACGATACAGGGCAGATAGTAAGTGCTATTCTTCCAGGTGTTAAAAATGTCAAATTGACAGAAGGCAATTATCTTATCAAGGTTTATGCTTACGGGAATTCAAGCATAGTTATTCCAGAAAGCAAGAAGACAGAATGCAGAGATATTCCTAAACCAGGTATATTTGGATTCTTTGGAGGCACTGAGGAGAAATGCTTTGATGTGACCATTCCAAGTACAAGAGTAGATTCTGCTCTGATTGGTGGTGGAAAAGTATATACATATTTCTTGACAAGTGATTTGGAAAAAGGAAAAATAAAATTAAAAGCAGATGAATTGCCGAAACCAACAACCATTGAACAACTACAATACAATTTTGAAAGTTTCGATTCATTAAATTTGGGGGTTGAATTTGAATAATGGCCTTTAGAAAAGCCCAGGGAAAGCTAAGGTTCATTAGTGAAAGGACGATGGTCAATAAATTGTTGATGTTGATGTTAATTGTTATAATTGGATTGGTACTTGGAGCTAATTATGTGGGTGCGGATTATACTTCTTCATTCGCAGGATATGGCAGCAGCTATTCAAGCGCAAGTTATCAATACCAACCAAGCTTTCAGACTTACTATGGAAATGATGTGAATACTTATTGGCCCATATTAAATGATAAAGATGTCTGCAAAGCAAGGCAGGATATGCTTTTACAAGTATCACCTGCAGGATGCCAGCCAATGGTTGTGAGAAGCGATTTATTGGCTGATCAGAATGTGCCGGTATTTTGCCAGATTGATGCACTGCAGGTTAATCCTTTGATTGACATAAAAGAAATCAAAAACATAAATTTCAGAGGAAATTATCCCAAAGAAGTTGCAGGAGTTGGATTTCATCCAGCAAGGGCTGCATTGAATACAAGAGACAGGCTTCTAGGAAGTCCATTAATAAATAACATTGGATATGTGGTAGTTATCCTTAAACAAACTAAGAACGAGAGCTCATTGCCTAAATTCGTTAATCTGACTTTGACTGGAAAGTTAGAATATAATGCAGGAAATGCATATGGAATAGGCACAAATGAATTTTATCTTGAGCCTACAGATGATAATCAATGGGAAAATGCGAAGATCGCGAATAGTTTTTGGAATGGAAGATATTTCATAAGATTATATGATGTCGATGAAACTTCTGCTTTAGTCTCGATATATGATGGGGACAGGGAAATTTCTAAGACGAGAATAAAACTTGGAGAGACTTCAGCTCCAATGTATCTTCCTGGAAGTTACTGTTCTTTTGGTCTGACGACAACTTATACAGGGCTTGCACAGTCTGATAAAAAAGCCAGAATAGAGATAAGCGATGAAAAAGGAACAAATAATCTTGATGTTTATCAGGGAAGCGAGTTTTTGAATGGAAGATGCAGAGTGAGCGAGATATTAGTAGATTCACAGACAGGAAGCACGGGAAGTGTAAAGATTGCATGCGATAGTGATTTGATAAAATTGGAAATGAGGCCAAATCTATATGTTGAGAATCTGCCGTATGGAAGAACAAGTTTCAATGACATAGGAGCGAATAAGCAGGAATGCAAAGTTGATTTCAACGATGAAAAGAGTTATAGAATAACAAGAGATGTGGTTAAGGAAGCCAGCGGTGATTCTTATAGTTCCTGGACTACTTTGGAGATTTACAGTAATGATAAAAAAGATTGGACAAGTAGTTTCAGCTTGGATGATGCAACTAAAGACAAGATAAGGAATGCACTTGCGAATGCATGTGATTTCAGAGATGATAAATTCTTGACTTCTGATGGAAAAACAGTCAATGATGTTGCAGAGAAAGCGTTCAATGATGCAATTGATTCATATGAAGAAGTTGCGAAGGATTATACTTCTGAGAGACAGGCTGCTACAGAGGGAGTTGCCAGATATGGAGAACTGGCATTAAGAGCTGCTCTTGATTTGGTTCAAGAGGCAACTTCAAAGAATTACGCAAAGAAGGAAACAAAATCAAGGTTATTGAATTTGTTCATTAGTTTATATCCTGAGAGTGCAAAGTTATATCAGAGCCAGAGGGATGCACTATATCAATTAGATTCTAGTATCTCAACTAAATCTGTGAATGTCGATAATAAGTTCAGGACAATAAGACTTGTAAGCTTAAATAATCCTGAAAGCGCAAATGAAAAGGCGAAGGCTAAGTTTACTTATGGCGGCAGAATTCTTGAATTAGTTAAAGGAGAAGCTAAGCCATTAAAGACAAATGCAATGATTAATGTCACAAGCTTCGATGCTTTGCATGCAACTATAAGAACCAACTGCGTTACAAAGGATAATGGATATGAAATAAAGACTGAAAGCGGGAAGCCAGTCTATCAGTCTTCTATAACTCTCAGCCTTGGAGAAAGCGAGAATGTGTGCGGAGAGCCTCTTGTCTTCAAAGATACTGATTTGAAGAAAGTTGCTAAGATAAGAATCAGCCCTACTGCGTATGGCCCTGAAACAGAGACAAATATATCTGTCAAGATTGGAATTGAAAAGAGAGCAATACAATTGAGTCCTGAAAAGACAAAAGATATGATTCTTAATATAAATAAGAGCATACAAAAATGGGAAAGCATTTCAAAGAGTTTAGTAAAGGTAGAAACAGGGTTGAAGGCAGCTTGTTTTGCAACTTCTGCTGTGCTGACTGTCAAGACTTTCCTTTATGGGATAGATGGAACTGCCACCGCAAGACAGAAAGTGATGACTGGAGATTATGGGTGGAACAAGAGATGCAACGATGCGATAACTAAGAAGTGGCTTGATGTAAATGCAAATGGTGGAGAATTTGAACAGGGAATAGACAAGAATGTTAATTATGGAAGCATAATACAATGCATAAATGATAATACTGCATCAATTGAAAAGGATGTTCAAACTACGAAGAATGCTCTGGTAGATACAAATAAAGTTGTGAAGGTTGCTCAGGATAGCGCCACCACTAAGGGAATATTAAATCAAGATTTGGCTACCAAGGCAATGATAGATAAAATAGGAGCAGACTGCAAGCAATTTATAGAATTGCTTCCTGCAGTTGTTAGAGATTCAAAGACTACAATTTATCCAGTTACATTATCTCAATCTAGAGATATTTATGCGAATTGCCTGATGCTGAAACAGAATCCGAATGATCAGAATGCTCTTCTTTCTATGAAATCATTTTCAGAAAATGCGAAAAATACAATGACAGATTATGAGAAATTTGCAAGGTCTCAGGCATCAAATGATATTCTCCCTATAAATACTGGAACTGGAACAGCATTGAAAGGGAAGTTCTACCCAATTGTAGGAAATACCATTGGAGAAATACCAGTAAGCGGGGCGAGCATACCAGCAGGAGCAACTCATGCAGTAAGATTAGATAATCCCGCAACTATAGAATATGATAATGGCATCTGGGGCAAAGTATCTATTGGAGCACCATTTATAGTTGTTGGAACAGAATTGAATGGGAAGTTGCGACCTCTCGATGTATTCAAGTATGAACCTAAGTTTGAAAATGGAAAAGTGACTTCTGCAGTTATTTCTCAGATACCAAGTGAGAGTTATCAGGGTTCTAGTGGTGCTAGTTTGTTTATGTCAAAAAATGGCTATACAGGATTTGAAGAATTCGGGCAAGGACTTTATGGAAATACTATAAGAGAACAGGACAGAGCAGTATTATATTTTATATCTGGGCCCGATAAGGATTTGCCAAGCCAGGTTCCATTTGATGTTAACAATGGATGGTATGTAAAGGTTCAGGCGAGTTCATTTAGTCTTGGGAGCAATGCAGTAAAGAGTTATGATGCTTCTGGATTGCCTAAAGACTGGCAGATATGCAATGTTGGAAGCGATGGAATGATAGGAAGTAATGATGATTGCCAGGCATTTAATCAGGCTTCTCTTGGAGCTACTATTCTTGGATTAGATGCAAAAACTTCGCAGGATTTGGTGCAGAAGTCCCAAAAAGCAATTTTGGATGCTGCTTCTCAAAAGAATACAAATACAAAACAAGTGAGCATATTTGGGCAGCCAATGAGAGTTGATTTCCAGAATCCAATGGAGAATGTACAATGCTCTAACTTTATGACTGCCGGAGATTGTAAATTATTATTCAATGTCTGCGACCCAGTTATATGTCCTGCGAGCAGATGCAATCTTGGAGGGGCTTATAGGGTAGCGAATGTTCAACAGACAGGAATTGTGGGCTCTGCATTATTGTGTTTGCCAAATGCAAGAGAAGGAATTCTTCTTCCTGTTTGCGTTTCGGGAATTAGAAATGGAATCGATGCTTATGTTTCTTTATTGAAACAACATAGAGATTGTTTACAGCAGAATTTAGACACTGGAGAATTAGTTGGAGTTTGCGATGAAATACAATCTATTTATACTTGCGAGTTCTTCTGGAGACAGGTGGCTCCTATTGCTAGTATGTTATTGCCTAAATTGGTTGAAAATGTTTATTCTGGAGGACAGGGAACAGGTGTTAATGGGGGAGGAGAATATTTATTCGTTCCTCAAGCATGGGATAATGCAAAGAATAGCATGGACTACTTTACTAATTATTATGCGGAGAATACATTTAAAGCATTCCAAATAAGAAGTGTTGAAGAAGCAGGAACAGAAGTTTGCAGAGGATTTGTTTCTTTGAAAGCTCCAACATCTATAAAGACTTTATTAGAACCGGATAGTCCTCCTCAGTTTTATGCAAGATTTGATTCAACCACTTTCTCGACGGTAACTGTGCCTGCCACTGCACAGTATAAAGTATTTTACTTTATCAATGCAGGAAATGATGCAGGAGTTTATTATTCAGTTTATTTGAAGAGTCCTCCTGAATCAGGATATTATTATTCAAATCCAACAATTCAGATAGCAAATGGATATATTTCTAAAGGACAAAGTTCGAGTCAGACTTTGGATAAGACTGCTCCTGAAGGATATAAAGAGCTATGTGTAAGAATAAATAATGAAGAAGAATGCGGGTTCAAACAGGTTTCAACAGACTTCAGCGTAAATTATCTTAGAGACCAGTACGCAAAAGACCAGCTTACTAACACAAATATTCAAACTCAGGCAGAATGTGTATCTGGAACATCTAGTCTTGCAGCTGTTGGGGCTAATTTGAACTTGCAGTCTGCCGCTCAGGAGGCGGCAATGCCTGATATTTCTCAGAGAGGGATAGTAAGAATATGTGCAACATTGAATCCTGGAGGTAGCACAGACCCTACAAGATATATTCCTGTTGGAATTTGCGGCGATGCTAATTTGAAGTGCTGGCTCGACAAGACAAGTGTAAACAATGCAATAACTGATGCTAATCTCGGAGTGAAGAATGCAACCTTACAAGAGTTAGAGCAAACGAATATTGATGCTCTTATTGCACAAGGAGAAATTCTAAATAATGAAGTGGCTGTTTCAAGCATAAAAGAAATAAATAACAGAAAAGATATTTTAAGGGCGAATTTAGATTCTAATAAGAATATTATCAGCGATGCACAAGCCTTGGAATTGTCAATTAATGATTTGTATGGCAAGCTGGTATTGAATAATCATAAGGCATGGCTGTTGCTTATAAGGGCTGAGGTAAAAGCAATGGAAGCTGAATATTATATGAAGAATATAGCTACAAAGACATTACCTTTAAGCAGAGTCAGCAGCACAACAACCGCTGGAATAACACAAACACATAGCATAAGTTTTGCCCAGGATATAGATGCTGCAACAGGAATGGATGTCACAAGAATATTTATAGATAGAAACCCTGACAGTTATTATTATATCTATAATGATCCTGAAAGAGGAAATATATTATACACTAATAAAATAAGTGGACCAAATACTCAAGAAGATAATCAGGTTGGAACAGTAGACAGAAGCAATATAATACAAGTTTATGCGAGTTATGCAGGAGATACAGATTTAAGCGTAATAAATGGGCAGAGATTAACATTTGATAATTCTGGAATTCCGCAAGCATTAACAGTGAAAACAACTGCTCCTGCGGCGTCAGCAGCTGCAACAACTGCAAATGAATTAGTATTTACTTTCCAAGATGGCACAATTTCTTGGAACTTAGAATATAGATTTCACAATGGTAAATGGCAGGCTACAAATGGGGGTGTACTTACAACAATACCTAATCCTTTACCACAAAGTTATAGAGATGCGTTTACTGCTACCACTGTTGCAAGTATGGAAAAACTTTCTAAAGCAAGTTCGCTTCAGGAAGGATTGAAGATATTAATAGATAGAACATTGGCAAATAATGAAGGAGGATGGTTTGCAAATACTGATTTACTTGCTGGCAAATTCGATTTGGATAGTAAGGGAGAGTTTACAAGTTCTTCTATTAGTGGGATTAATTCCATTTATCGATATGGTTCGAATGGGTGGGAATATTATGCTTCAGGCACAAATCGTGTCTGGATTCCGGTAAAGGATTTAGTTATTTCTAAGGATAAGATGAATCTTGTTTTTGACAGTGATAAGACTCTTGTTAATCAATTATCAAATCAAGATTTCTATGGTGGTGCGTTGATATTGTTTAGTTCTTAATGATATTGTTGAATATATTAAAAGTGTGAGATGCGGGGACTAAACCCTGCATTGGTTGGCATTTTAATGGGTTTGATTTTCTCTTGTGATAAGTAAGGTTTAAATAGCATATGTATTATTTTTACATATGCTACAAAGATACATATTAGAGCATGCTCATAAACATGGATTGTCTGAGAATGAGATTTATTTCACATATAAAATCTTTTTTGGCACGCTTGTTTCAGAGTCGAGATTAAGGATAATCAATCTTTTGAGAAGTGGGGAAAAGAATGTCTCAGAGATAATAAAAGAATTGAATATGAATCAATCAAATGTATCGCATGATCTTTTCAGGCTAAAAAAATGTGGTTTTGTACTCGTTGAGGCTAAAAAGCAATATAGATATTATAAGCTTAATGAAAAGACAATTAGACCACTTATGGCTTTGATAGATAAACACATGGCCGAATATTGCATCCACATATTCAGAGCAGACAAGGAGACTAAAAATGGAGAATAAAAATGTTGGATGGATGTTATTAGGAATATCTGTTGTAATAGGAGTATTTATCTTTTTATTCAATAGCACATTGATGGGGGCTGTAAAAAATGCCTGTTTTATACAGCACGGAGATTTCAAATCTTGCGAGATGTATGACAGTGTGAATTATCAGACTTATTTTGCTCTTGGTATCACGGGTATAATGGTAATTGTCAGTTTGTTTCTGATATTCTCGAAGTCGAACGAAAAGATAATAGTCAAGAAAGTAAAAGAGAAGAAGATTCAAAAAGAAGTCAATCTTTCATCTTTTAGACCTGAAGAAAAGCAAGTTTATAATCTTGTCAAAGAAAATGGTGCTATTTTTCAGGGAGATTTAATTGAAAAGACTGAATTTAGCAAAGCCAAAATGACAAGGATTGTTGACAAACTTGAGGGCAGCGGTCTTGTGGAAAGAAAAAGAAGGGGCATGACGAATGTTGTCGTGCTAAAGGAAGATTAATAAGATGGAGAAATCATGAAAGAAAAAGAAAGCAATATTGTCCTTGCAGTAGTGATTGTTTTAGTTATCTTGTTATTTTTTGGAGGATTTGGCATGATGGGTTTTTGGGGAGCAGGAATGATAAGTGGATTTTTTGGTGGATTTGGGTTTATGTGGATATTTGGATGGATGATTACGATATTAATATTAGTGGCTCTAATCCTATTCATTTTGTGGTTAGTTAAACAGTTACAAGGAGGTAAAAAGAAAAATGGGTGATAAATTAGATGCGAAAAAGGCAGGATTAGCTTTGGCTATTGTAGCAGGTATTGCTTATATTGCCTGTGCGATATTAGTTGCAGTTGCGCCGCTGGGAACAGTCAATGTGCTCGGGGCCTTATTTCATGGGATAGATATAAGCGAGATAGCAACTACACCAACTCTTGGAAGAACATTTTTGGGATTGATTGAGATATTTGTACTTGGTTATATTCTCGGCTGGTTGTTCGGAGTTATTTACAATAAAATAAAGTAGTTTTGCGAACATTTATATTTGTTATTTTTTATATATTTGCAAAGATGACAGAATTAAGTAATTTTTTTAATCCTTGGATGGTATTTAGCATGATATTTTTACTAATTTGGATTATATTTTTTGTTTTCGCTAAAAAATCGAGGAAAGAGATGTTTTTGACAAGCATTCTAACAGCTCCATTTGGTTTAACAGAGATTTTATTTGTTCCCGAATATTGGAACCCTCCATCTTTATTCAATCTCGCAGCAAAAACACGATTTGATATAGAAAGCATAATATGGTGTTTTGCTGTCGGAGGAATTGCAGCAATTTTATTTGAATCTATATTCAAAGTAAGACACATTAAAATGAAGGACAAAGAGAGGCATAAAACAAGGCATAAATGGCACTTATTTACTTTAATATTGCCAATTCCAGTATTTTTAATTTTATTTTTCACTACATCACTAAATCCTATCTATACTTCAAGCATTTCAATGCTTGCTGGTGCAATTGGCTCACTCTATTGCCGTCCTGATTTAAAGAGAAAAATACTTTTTGGAGGTTTGTTATTTTTAGTTTTGTACTTTATAGCTTTCTTTTTGCTCGTTTTATTTTATCCAGGAATAGTAGAAAGTGTCTGGAACTTAAATGCTATATCTGGAATTCTTGTTCTTGGAGTGCCGTTAGAAGAATTAATATTTGCATTTACTTTTGGCATGATGTGGAGCAGCGTTTATGAGCATATTAGATGGTATAAATTATTGAGTTACCATTAAACTATTTGTGACTAATTTCTTCTTTTAAAATGTATGGTGGAACTAGTTCCGCAAAAGTGCATATATAATTCAATTTCTTGGAAAAGTCATGGAACACGAAAAATATCATGCTGAAGAGCATGACGATATGAAAGGAGGAAAAAAGTCCAACACTGAGACTACAGTCCAGTATGTTATAATTGCGGTGCTTGTGATCTTACTTATTTACAGTGGAGTAAAGATATACGGAGCGGGCAGTTCTAGCATATCAGGAAATGTCGCTATGGATTTAGGCACAGTTTCTGCTTTAGATGTATTGCCAAAGGGAACACCTGCTGTTTATGGAAAAGAGCTTGGAGTATCATATAATGATGTCTCTGTAAGCAATCCGCAATTAGCAGATGCTACAATGCAAAAACTGGCAAAATATGAGGATATGCAATTAAATAGCGCGCAAATGGAGAGATACATAAGAATTGGGAGCTCGATTGCATGTGAGTATTGTTGCGGTGCTCAAACACTTGTCTTTGAGAATGGAGAAAGAGCTTGTGGATGTGCTCATAGTTATGCTATGAGAGGATTAGCAAAATATTTGCTAACTAAGCATCCCGATATAAGTGATATAGAAATCCTAAACGAACTAGGGAAATGGAAAGTTTTGTTCTTCCCAGGAGTTCACGAGCAAAAAGCTGAAGTTTTGAAAGCAAATGGAATTGACTACACAAATCAAACTGTAGGATATATCTATCTTGCCTCAAACATATACCGGGGCGCAGAAAATCAGGCAACTGCAAGTTCAAGCGGAGGTAGTCAGATGGTTGGCGGATGCTAATAGGGGCTTTTATTTTTTTATTTTTCCCTTAGCATACAATTAAATAAAACAAGAGAAAAAATGGATTGCTGTAATACAAAACAAAACACAAAGAAAGAAAACAGAGAAGAAAACATGAAAGGAGGTAGGGACATGACAAAGATTAACAAAAATGTTCTGCTGTGGATTATAATTGGAGCACTAGTGATAGCCACAATATTCCTGACATTTAAAGCTTCATCGATAGGTACAAGTTCCGCACAAGCGACAGCGTCAGCTGCCAGAACCGTAGCATCAACTGCATCTAGTGGAATGGTCGGAGGTTGCTAAAATTAATATGGAAATAAGAAAAAGCACATTATTATGGATTGCAATCGGAGTATTGTTTTTAGCAGTGCTTTTTTTGATGTATAAAGCATCAACTATCTCTGGAAACGCAGTTTCTAGTTCTGGAAAGCTAGATACAAGTAGTTGGTCAGAAAATGAAAAGATGAATTATGAGATGCATGGAACAATTCCTGCAAGACTGCAAGGAAAAGTAGCATCATCTAGTGCATCAAGCGGAGCGGGAATGGTCGGAGGATGCTAACAAAATTTAAACTTTTTATTTTTATTTTTTAATTTAATATTGAGAATTAAACACAAAATGATAAAGATGAACATACGAAATAAGCAAGATAAAAACTATAAATTATTTGGATTTTTAATTTTAATACTATTCGGGATAATCACAGTTATACCTGGTGTTATGGCTCATTGCCCTCTTTGCACTGCAGCTACGGTCATTGGTGTAGGGGTAACAAGATCACTAGGATGGGATGATTCTATTGTAGGAGTATTTATAGGAGCAATGATAGTCTCTTTAGCTTTATGGGTGAATAATCTGCTAAAAAAGAAAAATATTGGAGGAGGCAATGCCATTCTAAGAATAATTAGCATAGTATTGCTTACCATTGCTCTTACCTTTTTGAGCTTTTATTATGCAGGAATATTCGGTCCAGCTAACATTTATAGGATATTCGGTATGGAGAAGATTACTTTTGGTGCAATATCCGGAGGCGTCGTAAGCTTGGCTACTTTTTGGATTAGCAATGAAATAAAGAGAAAGAACAATGGAGATGTTTTGTTCAATTATCAGACTATGGCTATTACATTTAGTGCATTGATACTTAACGCTTTAATATTTTGGATGGTGTTCAGATGAAAACTAAAAACTTCATTAAAATAATACTTAAGATAAAAGAAAAGAATGAACTAGATTTATCAGCAGGAGAAGATTTAAGCATAGCCTTAATGAATCTTGTAAGCCTGGAAGAGCATTCTTTCTTTAGTTATGTCAAAACAAAAGATGAAAAGTTTCTTGAGATACTTGAAACATGCAGAGAATTAAGAAAAAGACTGCTTGCTAAATTAGTCAACAAAGATGAGAGCGAGACATGGTGCATGAGCAAGCACTTACTTGCTTCCAGCATGAGGATGTATGAAATCGGGAACAGACTCTTACATGAAAATAATATTGAAGAAGCTAAAAAATTATATACGGATGCAGCAGAACTATATGCTCTATTTTGGAAACTTAATTTTGATAAAAATATGAGCAAGAAAGATACAATAAAGAGTTATGTGAGCTATAAAGATAAAGAAAAGAAGAGTGTTTTCTCTGGAATTAAAAAACTGTTGGAGTGTTGTAAAGAATGAAAGAACATCACTATAATTATTTGTGGGCTGGAATTATATTAATATCTATACTCGGAACTTTCTTTCTAATTAAGATGACTTATGCCAATCCTCTCAATCTGCCAAATTATGCATTTACTAAACAGGCTATAAAGGAAGCTTATTCGTATGCAAAATTAAATGAAAGTGAACTTGACGGATTGCCTTGCAATTGCGGATGTATGATTGACGTAGCAGGTCATAGCGATGGATTACATTCAAGAGGATTGATAGATTGCTTTATGCAGGGAGATATAAACAATGGAGGCAAATGGGATAGTCATGCAAGTGAATGCGGATTATGTTATGAAGATGCGCTTTATGCAAAAAATCTGTATGAACAGGGAAAAGCCAAAGAAGATATTAAGCAAGCATTAGAAGCAAAATATGTGGCACAGACAATAAGCAACAACACAGTTTATGGGACAAAATAAAATGAATCATAAAGAAAAACACAATCATGGTATTGGGCATATGATAAAAATGGCTTTAGCCTGCATTATACCTTTCGCAATTATCCTTATACTCCTGCTTTTTGGCGTATCAAGTAAATGGACAACAATTTGGGCTATCGGACTCATGATATTTCTTCATGTCTTGATGATGAAAGATCATTTTAGAGGAGACCCAAAGTAAAAAATGGAAATTAAGAAATCTATTGTGTATGGAATATTGTCTGGATTAGGAATACTTTTATTCTTCCTTGCTATTTTAACTACATTTAAAGGTTATGGAATTGCAGTATATGAATTCAAAAGATTATGGTATTGGCTTATCCCTTTGGCAATAGGTTTTGGAACTCAGATTGGCTTATATTTCTCAATAAAACACGATGCCATTATGAAAGCAGGAGTTAAGGCATCTGGGACAGTTTCTGGAGGTTCTATGGTTGTTTGCTGTAGCCATTATCTATTAAGCATAATTCCTATAATTGGCGTAACAGGGCTAACAGAGTTTTTAATGGCTTATCAAAAAGGATTTTTTGCCATAGGAATTACTTCAAGTATAGCTGGAATTCTCTTGATGTTAAATCATAAAAGAAAGATGAAAGGAGGATTATGCTAAATGGAAGAGAAAGAGACAATACATATCAATGGAAAAGTAATCGGCGTAATAGTTATTTTATTGCTTCTTGTATCAGGCACTTTTTGGATATTCATTCTTCAAAAACAAGCTCATACCTCGCCAAATACGGGCGGAAACAGCAATACTGGTTTGACAACTGCTCCAGCGGATGATAAATATAGTAATTTACCTGAGAAATGCAGACCACCGGCAGGAACAGATATAACCCAATGGAAAGAACATTTAGGGCATCATGCGGAATTTCAAGAGTGTTTAAAATATTTCCCATAGAAATTTAAAATGCATAAACTAAAAATAAAAATAACTGGCTTGTATTGCGCAAGATGTGCTGAACAAATCTCTAAAATGATGTATGAGAAATTCAAAATAAAAAGGATAAACTTAGAAATGCAAGACCATATAATGGTTATATCCTCAAATTCAAGTATATTGCGGGGCAGATTAAATAAAGAGATAGAAAAGATGGGTTACGGCCCGATTAGCTTTTTGAAAGTTGACTGAAAAAATTTCTATAAAAGAGTATTTTAGTGCCTTTAAAGAGTTAGTGATTAGCCCATTTATCAGTCAGTGTGAATATTGCAAAAAGAGATTAAAAAAGGCCAATGTATAGAAAGAGTTGTTTTAGTTTACTGGGCAAGAGTAAACAGAAAAAAATACTTTTGTAATTTAAAGCATGCAGATTTATACGAAAAAAGTAAGGGCTTATTGGGGTACAGATAAACCAGCCGGATGCGGGGACTAGGATTCGAACCTAGGAAGGCACTAAGCCATCAGGTCCTAAGCCTGACCCGTTAGACCGCTCCGGCATCCCCGCACACATATGCGGGGTTTAGATGTTATAAAAAGCTTTTCTTTATCAACGAGCTGTAAAGTTAACGACACCCATTAGATAGATTTTTATAGGCAGAAAGAAGGAATTTGAGATGGCTAAAGGCAATAATCAAGATAGTGTTGTTTCTGATGAAGAGAATGAAAGAATAGCAGAATTAATTAGATATTCTGAGAATCTTGGATGTTATTTTGAAAAAAATTCTTTAGATTACGACACTATTAATTTTCTTGCTGTTGGAAAGGTAATTGCCTGCTTAAATCAATATCGGGGAAGAAATGGTGCGGATATTAGGACTATGCTACGCACAGCGGTATATAGGGGATTTATTGATGTTCATAGAAGAAGAAGTAGGGAAGTGAGCCTTGATGAAGTTGATTCTGATGGAAGAAAAAAATTTGATTTTGACGAGGAATCTCGTTTAGATCAAAGAAGGGATTCATATCAGAGAGATTTTCTTTTAGAAAATGTGATAAGGGAAGCGATGTCAAAATTACCTCAAAGGCATAGAACTATCTTAGAATTAAGATTTTATCAGGGAATGACTTATTCTGAAATTGCCAGACTATTAGGTAGGAAGCAGTCAACTATAGGAACAAATATCTATTATGGTATAAAAAATCTTAAGAGGATATTAGCTGGTAAAATTGATTTTAGAAGTTAATTATTTCTTGGCAGATGCCTTCTCTGTGGCTGCAACTTTTGCCTTTAATTTATCCTCAAAGCCAAGCCTGTCTATAAGTTCTTTGTATCTATTTCTGATTGTGACTTCTGTTATGCCTGCTACGTCTGCTACTTCTCTCTGTGTTTTCTTTTCATCATTCATCAATGCTGCTACATATAATGCGGCTGCTGCAATGCCCGCCGGACCTCTTCCTGATGTCAACTCTGAGATATCTGCTTTCTTTAGAATCTTAAGAGCTTCATTCTGTGTTTTTGGAGAAAGGTGAAGGATAGATGAAAATCTTGAAATATAATCTTTTGGACTTGAAGGAGTTACTTTTATTTTCAATTTTCTTACGATAAATCTATATGTTCTTCCAATTTCTTTTCTTTCAACATCTGAGGCATTTGCAATCTCATCTAAGGTTCTTGGAATGTTGTATGACCTACATGCTGCGTAAATACATGCTGCGATGACTGATTCCATTGATCTTCCACGAACAAGACCTCTTTGTAAGACATAATTGTAAACTCTTGAAGCTTCATCCCTTACAACTGATGGAAGATTTAAAAATGATGCAACTCTTCTAAGCTCAGCCATTGCCAACCTGAGATTTCTTTCAATTGAAGTGGAGACTCTTTCCTGCCACTTTTTCAATCTTAAGAACTTACGGGTTTGCCCTGCTTCTAATTTATATATATCTGAAATCTCCCCGACGTTTGTTGTTAGTCCTTTATCGAACTTTTGCATGGACATTGGCGCTCCTGAACGTCCTCTTTTGTCAGATTTATCAAATTGACCTCCAGCATCCTGTCCAGAGTCAACCATTTTTTCTTCGACGATAAGACCGCATTCGTTACAGATAACTTCTCCCCTTTGTTCATCATAAGTTAAGTCAACAGAGCCACATTCGGGACAGCGTTTTACGTATACCATTTTATTTTGAAGTAGTTTTTGGGGAAAGATTTATAAAGGTTTCCCAAGAAGAGTATATAAACCTTTCTATTTGATTTTTTTGTCGACGAGTAAGAACCGAGGTTCTTATTAATTCCTATAAACTCCTATAAATAAATGAATTCCTACGAAATATAAAGAGGTATTAAATTAAAGAGGCATTAACTTGGCCTTCTTGTGTCGGTCTGTTTGTTATTCTTGCTTTTCCTAAGCTTGTATCAATTATGGCCCCCTTTAACAGTCTATTTTGTCTGGCCAAGAATCTGTTCTGCGGGGTTTCAACAACGTTGACTATATCTGCTCTTTGCATCTTGCCAGCTTTTGTCAGGACGTTTGCTTTATTCGACCTTAGAAGGATTGTTTTTGAATTCCCCCCTTTGACACGAAGAGCTTTTGTCTTGGTTTCACCTAAGACTGTGAAATTTTCCTTGTTTCTATTTTCGAATAATTTTCTTTTTCTTAATTTGTGGTATTTTCCACCAGTAATCTTTCTACCCATTCTCATAATTATGTTTGAAAAAGGTGCTTTATAAATCTTATTGGAAATTTGGAAAGCCATCAAGGTTGGCAGGCTTATGGAAAATTGGCAAATTCGTTTAGTCTTATAAAGAGAATATTAAAAGAGATTCATAAAGTCAAAGAAGAAAGATTAAAGCAAATTGCTATTTTTAAGCTCAATTAGGAAGATTTAAGTTCCGTAGACGCAACAATAATATGGAAATAAGATTTACATTGTGTATCATGATAACATTTAAATGAGCCTTTAGAAAAGCCTCGGGAAAGGTAGGTTGTTACACAAAAGTCAAATATAGCTCTTAGGAAGACTTCGGAGAAGATTAGGTTGCTATCGCAATGTTTAAATAGCAAAAATCAAAGAGATGAGTATGGCGAACACGATTGAAAGACCTTTAGACCTTTTGAATATGTCAAAGGGAAAAGAAGTCTTAGTGCAGGTAAAGAGTGACAGGCAGTTTGTCGGGACTCTTAAGGCATTTGACATCCACATAAACGTGGTGTTGGATAATGCCAAAGAGCTAGAGAATGGAGAGGTGAAGAAGAGCATTGGTCTGACCTTTTTGAGAGGAGATACAATTATCTTTATATCTCCTGCTTCGACATCCAAGTGATTCTTGGCCTTTTGCATTTTTTAATTTAGGCATTCAGAAAAAATTAAACTTGCTTGGAAGTATGTTATTTTTTATATAAATATTTTAAAGCTATTAGGACTGGTTTATCTAATGAAGCAGGTCCAAGCCTATTTTTATGAATTATGCAGAAAGTTTGATTTTGGAGATGAAGGGGCAAAGAGGATTAAGGTTCGCGAGCAAATTCCTTTGAAAGGTATTTGCACTTCTCTTAATGGTCTGCTTGTTTCTTTGCATGATGACTAATATAGTGTTTTTAGGCAAACGATGTATTCTGACGAATTTCATACAGCTTTATATATTTGGAACAATTTTTTTAAAAATACTTTAAAGTTAAATGATTTTCCAAAGGACCTGATAAATTCATTAAGGAGAATTATTGATGTTGACCGAGGATTTTCTGCAAGAGATATTGTTCTCGGGGGCATTGGTGTTGGTCCAGTTCTTGATGATCGCAGAGTTCTTTCGATTAGAGAATTTAATGATGTTTCTGAAAAGCTAAGGATAAAATATCCGGAGCTGTTTGCAGAGACTGAATTTCATAGAGTTCTTCATTATAGAGGTAGAAAAGAATAATTATATTTCAACAACATCAAGGTCGTTTGGGACTTTGGTATTCTTGAAAACTTTTTTTGCTTGTTTTTCTATCAATTGTTGATTGTGCTCATATCTTTGCGATAAATGGACTAAGTAAAGGGCTTTTGCCTTTGCCTTCTTTGCTATATTTGCTGCCTGCTTTGATGTGAGATGGTTGTACTCATAGGCTTCTTTTTCTAATTCGGAGGCATGCGAAGCTTCTACAATGACAATGTCAGAATCTTTAGCTAATTCAGAGGCTTTGTTGTTCATTTTTGTATCTAAGATAATAGTAATCTTTCTTCCTTTCTGTTTGTAAATCACAGATTTTGCTTTTATTGTCTTTCCATTTAATTTTATATCCTTGCCATGCTGGAGATCTTTCATTAATGGACTATTTGGAACCTTGAATTTTTTTAATTTCTTTTTATCAAGCCGAATTTTTTCCTTTTCAATGAATGAATATGCCAAGCAGTGAGTGCCGTGAGCCATTTCCTCTGCTTGAATTGTAAAATCTTCATTCTCAAATACTTTTCCAGGAGAAACTTCATGAATTTTTATATCAATTTTGCCCCAGAAGACGAAGGTTTCAAACATCTTTGACATAAAATGCTCTGTTCCTCTTGGGCCATATATGTGAAAGGTTTTTTGATAGTTATTTAATGCCATGGTTTGCAATAATCCTGGAATTCCAAGGATGTGGTCTCCATGCCAATGTGTAATAAAGAGCCTTGTCAGTTTCGTTGTACTTATTTCTTTATATCTGAATTGTCTTTGAGTGCCTTCCCCGCAGTCGAACAAGAGATTTTCATTTTTATAATTAAGCAAAAAGGCTGAATGGTTGCGCCTTTTTGTTGGAATTGCACTTCCTGTTCCTAGAAATGTTAATGTTATCGGTTCCATAAAGTGATTAGATAAGAGGTATTTAATAAGCTTTTGAATTGGTTATTAATGAATAATAAATTATCATTTTCCTTATAGATTAAAGTTTTTTATGTTAATATTGTTTAGGAAAGTGTTTAAATAGCTTATTGGATAGTTAGTTTTATAAGGCAATTTTTTGTTTTATATTTGTGCACCCGTAGCTCAGCCTGGATAGAGCAAATGGTTTCTAACCATTAGGTCGCACGTTCAAATCGTGTCGGGTGCGCTTTAAGAAAAAATGAGAATTTTGTTTATATGCAAACATAATAGATTCAGAAGTAAAGTAGCAGAGGCATTTTTTGTTAATTATAATAAGAATAAGGAAAATCATGTTAAAAGTGCAGGAGTGATGCTGGATATGCTAAACATGTATGTTTCCCCAAATGTAATAAAAGTATTGGAAGAGAAGGGTGCAAGAGTTGTAAATGAAAAGGCTCAGGAAGTGAATGAACATTTAATTAAATGGGCTGATAGAATAATTATTGTTGCAGATAATGTAGATAAAAAGATATTTGATAGGGAAAATGTTTTTCAATGGAAAATAGCAGATATTAGCCAAAGTGATATTGAAGGAATCAGAGAAAGAGTCGAGAAAATAGAAAAGAAAGTCAAGGAATTGATTAAAAAGTTGTAGTTTTAGCACATAAATCTTTTAATAGTAAGTTGCAGAGAAATTTGAATGGCATATAAGAGGCCGAGCTGGGATGATTATTTTATGGAAGTGGTTCATGCAATTGCCAAAAGAGGCACTTGTGACCGGGGAAGAGTAGGGGCTGTTATTGTAAAAAACAAAGAAATACTTGCCACAGGCTATGTCGGCTCGCCTTCAGGATTTCCGCATTGCGATGAGGTTGGGCATCAGATGAAAAAAATAGTTCATGAAAATGGAGAAACAACCCAACATTGTGTTAGAACATTACATGCCGAACAGAATGCAATCTGCCAGACCGCCAAGAATGGAGTTTCTATAAATGGTTCTGTCTTGTATACAATGATGACTCCTTGCAGGACATGTGCCATGTTAATTATCAATTCTGGAATTAAAAGGGTTGTCTGCGAGAAAAGGTATCATGCAGGAAAAGAATCTGAATGGATGTTCAGAAAAGCTGGTGTTAAGCTGGAATACATGAGTAAATCCTTGATGGAATATCCTAACCAATAACTAACAGTAGCCTTTGTAAAAATTATTCAAAACTGCTCTGGATTTTGTTTCAAAACAAGCAAGATCTGTTGCATTTATTTGGCTTGCAATGGCGCATATGCATGGGTAGTAAATTTTTTTTAAGACTGAGCCTACATATAACGTGCCCTCTGGACAGCCAAGGTTTATACAAGCCTCTTTGTTTTCTGTGCTGTTTGCTGTTGGAAGATTTTGTTTTTCTGCCCAGGTTGATAGAAGAAAAATAAGACCAATACCTATAATAACAATAACCCCCAGAATAACATACATAGCATTCTGCATTCCCATCATAATTCATAGGTTTTGGTGTTTAAAATTGTTTTTATCAATATCTTTAAATAAGAGAGTTATATGATAGTTTTGTCTGTGCAGAGACTTTTCTTTGTATAGATATAATGAATGCGCACGTCGCATAATGGCTATTGCAACTGGCTGCAGCCCAGTTTGTCCAGGTTCGATTCCTGGCGTGCGCTTGTTTTTTATTTTAATAAAATTTATTATTATTTAGTTTTTGATTAACCAAACATAAGTTTATAAAGGAAGGATTTTATAATGAAAAATAAGGAGGATTAAAATGGTACAAGGATATTGTGTTAAGGACAAGAAAATGGTAGAGATGAAAAACCCTGTGGAGTCCCTTACTAAAAAGGGAACAAAGATTGCAAAGGGTAAATGTCCAAACTGCGGCACAACGGTGTGCAGAATGGGCGGATTGAAGTAATTACTCCGGTTTTTTATTTTATTGTTTTGGAGGTAATTTTCTGTTTTAAATAGTTATGATGTCTGCGCTTGGAATTGATTAACGAGAATTTTTAATTCTAGGAGAATTTAAATATCTAAAATATTGAGAATAGGTATGGTTGGGAAAAAAGAAGGAAGGGAAAAAAAGCTGACAATCGATGAAATGACTGCTTTCTGCAAAAGAAAAGGGTTTGTATATCAATCAGGGGAAATATATGGGGGGATGGCTGGATTCTGGGACTTTGGTCCATTAGGAGTTGAATTGAAGAATAATCTTAAAAGAGAATGGTGGAAATATCATGTTTACCAAAGGGATGATATGACTGGAATTGATGGAAGTATTATTACTCATCCAAAAGTGTGGGAAGTAAGCGGGCATGTTTCCAACTTTTTAGATATATTTGTTGTATGCAAGAAATGCAAGAAACCAAATAAAGTTGATAAAAATGAACTTGGAAAAGCTAGATGCCCCAATTGCGGAGGAGAATTTGATGTTGCAACAGCCAAGGGATTCAAATTAATGTTCAAGACAGATATAGGGGAGAAGGGATTTGGGTATTTGAGGCCCGAGACAGCGCAGTTAATATTTGCAGATTTTAAATATGTTCAAGAAAATGCTAGAATGAAACTTCCTTTTGGAATTGCTCAAATAGGAAAGGCATTTAGAAATGAAATTGCCCCCAGAGATTTTCTATTCAGATGCAGGGAGTTTGAACAGATGGAAATAGAATATTTTGTTGACCCCGAAGAAAAATGTCCTTATGAGATTGGAAATAGCGAGATATTAGTTTATTCAGCTGAGATGCAGGAAAAGAATGAGAAGGCAAAAAAGATGAAATTCAAGGATGCTTTCAAGAAGGGAATAATAAAAACAGATTGGCACGCTTATTGGCTTGAACAGGAATTCTTGTGGTTTGGCAAACTTGGTGCAAATCCCGATAAATTTAGGATAAGGCAACATTTGAAAGAAGAAAAGAGCCATTACGCTTTGGATACTTGGGATTTACAATACGAGTTTCCTTTTGGATGGAGTGAATTACAAGGTTTGGCAAACAGAACAGATTATGATTTAAAACAGCATGAGAAGTTTTCAAATACAAATATGAGCATAGTAAATGAAAAAAATGGGAAAGCAGAGAAAATACTACCCCATGTTGTATGCGAGCCAAGCCAGGGGGTGGAGAGAGCATTATTAGTGTTTATGTTTGACGCGTATGAATATGATAAAAAAAGAGATAATATTGTTCTGAAATTAAATCCTAAACTTGCTCCGATAAAGGCAGCAATATTGCCTATTGTCAAAGATGAGAAGATGATTAAGATTGCACATGAAATTAAAAATAAACTAAGAGAAGAGTGGAATGTTGAATATGATGAATCAGGCTCGATTGGAAGAAGATATTCCAGGAATGATGAGGCAGGAACTCCATTGTGCATTGCTGTTGACCAGGATAGTGTGAAAGATAAAACAATTACTATTCGTGATAGAGATACAACGAAGCAGGTCAGAGTTAAAATTTCTGAATTGAAAGAGATTGTCAGGAAAGTTTTGAATGGAGAATCTATCCTTAAATTGGGCAAGTTGGTTGAGACAAGAGTTAAGTGACAATAATAATGCTTAAATAGCTCTTTGAATGATTTGTTTTATGGTTGATGCAAATTATGTCTGGGAAATGGTTGATAATGTTGTTTATATCGGTGTAATAGTAGCTGCTTGCGCTGTTTTAGAAAATAGATTTCAGCAGAGGGAGAAATATTTGAATAGTCTGCCTTTGGATAAAAGATTAGCGGCAGAAAATGGTCTTGAGAGAGCTATCAGAAAGATTGCGGAATGGGGAAGCGATTAATTAGATTTGAACTTGTATAAATTTAAAGCTATTTAATAAATCTGATTGCAACCATTATATAAATTCTATGAGTTCTGAATATTTGTGAGTTTTTTTAATAAAGTTTAAATATAGTATTCTTTTGAATATTAGATGATGAGTGTATTGTGGTGGCCCATTATTGCAGGTTTGGGTGCGTTTGCCATGCTAATTGCATTGCTAGTTTTTCTGTTCTGGATTTGGATGATTGTTGATGTGGCAAAGAGACATTTCAAGAACGATGCTGAGAAAATAGTTTGGATATTGGTTGTTGTGCTTGCAGGCTGGCTTGGAGCCTTAGTTTATTTTATTATCATTAGAAGCACAAATCCTAATGGTCTGATGAGAAAATAAGAATTGGTTCCATAAAACTAATAGGTAACAAACTTATAATTGTCGATGATATATCATAAATGTTCTTTTAATATAGTCTCTCAAAATACTAGAGATAAAATTAATTATTACCTTTTAATTAAGCGGCATCATAGAATGTTAGATTTAAAAAGCTGATTCGTTTTTTCCATGCATGAATCAGATTTGGAGTTATTCTTTAGTGTCTGTGGCAATTGTTAGCTTGATTTCTTTGATTGGAATCTGGACATTAAGCATTAAATTAGAGAAAATGAGGAAGTTCCTGATATTCATGCTTGCTTTTTCTGCTGGAGCTTTGTTGGGAGATACATTTATTCATATTTTTCCAGAGATGAGTGACTTTGGATTTACTTTGAGTTCTGCAATCTATGTCCTGCTTGGGATTGTTATATTTTTTATCATAGAGAAATTCATTAACTGGCAGCATTGTCACATGCCCATAACAAAACAACATGCACATCCTTTTGCCTACATAAACTTGATAGGGGATAGCCTACATAATTTCATAGACGGACTAATAATTGCTGCCAGCTATCTAGTTAATATTCCACTCGGAGTTGCAACTACTTTAGCAGTTGTTTTGCACGAGATTCCCCAGGAAATAGGGGATTTCGGAATTATGATTCATGGGGGCTTTTCTAAAGGAAAAGCTTTATGGTTGAATTTTGTAACTGCTCTTACTGCTATTTTAGGAGCAATAGTTGCTTTACTAATTGGAAATAATGTTGGAAATATTTCATCTATTCTCCTGCCAATTGCTGCCGGGGGATTCATATACATTGCAGGAGCTGATTTGATTCCAGAATTGCATAAAGAGACTGCAATAAAGAGAAGTCTTATGCAATTATTCGCTTTCCTGCTGGGAATCACTGTAATGGTTTTGTTGCTTTTGATAGAATAATTTATAATATCTGTTTATTGAGTTTTGATACGGGCCAATAGGATAGTGGTAATCTGCATCCATGGCATGGATGAGATTCGAGTTCGATTCTCGATTGGTCCATTTTAGGGTAATGTTTTTAAGCTCTGGTTATTATAAACATGGATAAAAGAGGAGTTCAATGAATTGAAAAGATGGGAAAGACAATAGGAATCATATCAATAAAGGGAGGGGTGGGAAAGACGACAATAGCGGCTAGTATGGCTGCTGATTTGGTTAATTACTACGGAAAGAAGGTGATGTTGGTAGATGCTAATTATTCTGCGCCTAATCTCGGATTGCATATGGATATAATTGAACCTGGGAAGACAATTCATGATGTTCTTTCAGGAAGGGCAAGAGTTGAAAGTGCTATTCATAAGAGGTTTGGGGTGGATGTTGTTCCTGGAAGCTATGTTTACAGCAAGGATTTGAATTTATTAAAATTAAAGGATAAACTTGCGAAAGCTAAGAATGAATATGATTTTATTATTATTGATTCAAGCCCAAGCTTGAATGATGAGGTTCTTTCGGCTATGCTTGCTTCAGATCATTTATTTGTTGTCACAACTCCAGATTATCCAACGCTTTCATGTTCATTAAAGGCAGCAAAACTCGCAAGGCAAAGAGGAAAGAATGTTTCAGGTGTAATTATTAATAAAATAAGAGATCCAAAATATGAAGTTGATTTGGATAACATAGAAGCGTCACTAGGAATACCTGTAGTGGCCAAGATAGCAGATGATAAAAATAGTGTTCGAGCCTTGTTTAATAAAACCCCTGTCAGCGTTTATAATAATAAATCTGCATTTGCAAAAGAGATAAACAAATTAAATGCGGCTTTGACCTATCATGTTGAGCCAGTTCCTTTGTGGAGATATTTATTCGGGAAGAATTTCAAGAGGGAAGAGGTCAATAGGAGTTTATTAAAGGAAGGATTTTACACAAGCTTGTTTTCGAATAATGGGCGCAGGTAAGTTAGAATTGTAGTATAATGCTTTTGTTACATATTAGCAATAACTTTTAACGATAATCCTTGGCTTATATTTTTGCCCTTATAAATATTTGAAGGCAATATGAACAATATCGATATTCTTTTATACTGTGGTTGCTTTTTTTGGAGATGAGTAAACGAGAAGATGACTGCATATTTTGCAGGATTGCAAAAGGAGAGATAAAAAGCGAGAAAGTATTGGAAAGCAACAATTTTTTTGCTGTTTTAGATATTCATCCTAAATCAGAGGGGCATACATTGATTATTCCAAAAAAACATTTCGTTACTTTATTGGATATCCCAAATAATCTTGGGCAGGAATTGCTGGAGTTTATCAAGAAAGTTGCCTCAAATCTAATGGACCAAAAGAGAGCGGATGGCTTTAATATAGTGATGAATAATCTGGAATGCGCTGGGCAGATTGTCAGACATGCTCATATCCATGTAATTCCTAGAAATGAAGGCGATGGAATAATTGGAATGGTTTAACTACCATTTATTTAGAATTCTTAATAAGGTAACGATGAATACGACGACTAGTGCAAAGATTAGGACATTTGTTCCAAATTGTGTTTTCAAGAGTGTGCTGGAAAGGGCGATAATCAGTAAGGAGACAAAGGCATCAAGGAAAATTGTTATTGTAGATAAAGACGTTTCAGCTCTCTTTTTCATTTTCAAATAAATCAAAAGATGTTAATAAATGTTTATGGCTGCTCCGGGAATTGAACCCGGGACCTATACCTCATGAGAGTATCGCTCTGCCAACTGAGCTAAGCAGCCGTAATTAAAGGAGTTTTAACGGGTTTAAAAAGATTAATATAAGCTTTAGGAATAAGACTTAGAAAGTCTTAAGGAAGCGAGGTTCGCTAAAGTGAATGAACGAAAGCTTGGGAAAGTCAGGTCACAAAATGAAAGATTAATAAAACCTTGTTTCTTTGAATATCAATGGCAGTAGAAGGGGTGATAAATGCTTCGGGGGATATAATTGCAATAATAGGGCAAGTGGGGTTATGGGTCAAGGCAGCAGGAATTTTTATTATATTATGGGTTATATTTCAATCTATTGTTTTATGGTTTAATTGGAGAAGGATAAGAGAAATCTATAAGATAAAGGCAGATATGAAAAGGATGGAAAGCAAGCTTGATATGCTGTTAGAGAAGAAATGAGCGTATAAATCCCCAAAGCAAGATTCTGAAGCAAAGTTTAAAAAGGATATTTCTGAATGATATGAATGGGAAGAATAAAATCATTGATGATTAAAAGAGCGGGCAAGCAGCTGCTTGTTGCTGATAATGAAAGGTTTAATGAGAATTTTCAGGACAATAAAGTTGCTCTTGGAAAGAATAATCTACCTAGCAAATCGACACGAAATAAGATAGCAGGTTATATTGCTAGAAAGAAGATGGCTGAAAAGTATCCAAGAATAAAGAAAGTTAAAGTAGAAGAAGTTCCTGTTGAAGATTACAGATATTGATTGCCATAATTCTTAAAAAGCCAGCAGGGTCGTTTATGCTATGAGTTGGATTATTGTTGATAGATCGGGTTATTTTGGAGAGAAGAGAGACGAACTTCAAGCAGGATTTGATAGACAATATGGGGCTGGCAAGTGGAGAATTGCCTGGCAATGGGGGGAGCAAATAGTAGAAAGGTCACAGGCTTTGCAGTTTTATGAAGACGGGTATTATGAATATTTTAAATGTTAGCAAGAAATCCGTTAAGCTTTAGCTAACGGATGAATTGCGTACTTATTTATTCTAAAAAATATTACTTTCAGGGAGAGTTTGTTGCAACTCCCTGAAAAATAAACCGATGTAGTTGTAACTTTCTCGAACTAAATAAACTTATCGGAGGTAAAAAATGTACAACAACTACGGAAGCTCAATCGGAAACAACTTCAAACACGTGCAGGTAACAACAAAATATCGATACAACATG
>Ga0209542_10002444_pt1 | contig 41542 bp, 30 predicted proteins | sample RifCSPhighO2_01_FD_184028 | JGI IMG/M metagenome (GOLD analysis project Ga0209542, IMG submission 184028) | Soil microbial communities from Rifle, Colorado - Rifle CSP2_plank highO2_0.1 (SPAdes) (version 2) | ecosystem: Environmental > Terrestrial > Deep subsurface > Rock core/Sediment ... | reverse complement strand
TCCGTGGAAATCAATAAGTTGCATCCAACTACTTCCATTCCAATATTCCCAGGCAATTCTTCCACCTGAATCGCCAGATGTTGACACATCCCAGGATATGGCATCAAACTTAGCAGTCTTGCCAAAATAGGCAATATCTCCTACACCTGTCACCATCTGGGTATCAGCAGTTGTTGTGTTTCCAGCATCAGTTGTGTCATCGGTGTAAGCAGAAGAGACATATGACCAATACTTATCAAAGATAGCGTGTTGAGAAACAACTGCAGTTGAATTAGTATCAAAGTTACCGGTGGCAAAAGGAGAAACGCCTTTTTTATAGACAAGCTTACGGGAACCCGAAAGGCCTGAAGAAAGTCCTGTTGTTTCAGGATAAAAAACCCAAACGCTGGTGCCATCTGTAGCTATTGAAGAAAAAGTATTACCTGAAGCAGCCGAAGAAACAGTAGCTACAGACGACCAACTGCTGCCATTATAATAAGTAAAATAAATAAATGTTCCTGATCCATTATTATCTACAAGATAAATATTCCCTAAACTATCACTGATTGCCGAAAAAGCAGCAGATTGAGCGCTAAAAGTTGTACTGATTGTTGCTGCGGGATTCCATGAAGTAAGATCATCAATATCGGCTCGGTATCTCCATACCATATCTCCACTTCCTGTTTCGGAACTATAAATAATACCAATGTTCGAGCCAAAACGGACAATGGTTGGATAATGGTAAGCGCTATTAGTTCCGGCAGTATCTAGTGTTGTTTGAGAAACAGTCCAGGTCGGAGAAGCGGTCAATCCATCAGAATAATAGACAGAGACTTGATAGTTGGTACCATCATAATATCTGGTAGCCAGCCAGAGTCTGGTGGTTCCTTGAAGTTCAACGGTGGCATAGTGGTAGCCTACTGTTGAAGTACCATCAAGGACTGTTTGGGCAGATTCTAAGGTCCAGGTTGCACCCACTCCTTTGGTTAATTTTCTGTAGAAAACATCTTTAGCGGTTCCTCCGGTTGTTGTTGCCATTGAATATACAACATAGATATTATCTGAACTATCAACCCTGGCATCGGCATACATTAAATTACTGGTATCAGAAGAAAGTTGTCCTCCACAGGTCCAGGTTACTCCGGAGTCTGTTGAATAAATCCAGTTAAGGCCTGGATTGTTATTACTACCAGTTGATCCTCCGCAGGCCAGTTGGGTTCCTGCTTGGACAAAAGCATGGAGAGTCCCATCAGAAGTCCTGACAAGATGTCTCATTGTCGAAGGCTGGGTAGCTGCATTTGAGGAAGAATAAGCCATAACCTTTGGTGAGATTTCTACAGTTGAGGAAGGAGCCGTAGAGGAAGTTACAGAAGCAGAAGAGTAGCGAACTCTAGTGGGATTTCCGGCGTTTTCCGTCCAGATAAAGTTGATCGTATTAGAAACTGGATTAGGAATAGCTGAAGCCCAGTAGATTGCAGGTATGGCTGCCATCTGAACTCCAACCGGTGAAGTAGAATAGGCTGTGGTTACTCTGGCTCTAATATAATAATAAGCTGTTCCTTCTCCATTGATTTGGGTAGTTGTCCAATCAGAAGGAGGAATGAAAGAAATGTATCCATCACCCGTAAACATGGAATTGGAGACTCCGTGGAAATCAATAAGTTGCATCCAACTACTTCCATTCCAGTATTCCCAAGCTATCCTTCCTCCACTATCACCACTGGTTGAAACATCCCAACTGACAGCATCAAACTTGGCTGTTTTTCCAAAGTAGGCAATATCTCCTACTCCTGTCAGCATTTGAGTATCGGCTGTCGTGGTATTTCCTGCGTCAGTTGTGTCATCTGTATAGACACTTGATACATAACTCCAGTATTTGTCAAAGATTCCGTGGTAGGAAACTACAGAAGTAGATGTTGCATCAAAGTCAGAAGCAGTAAATGGCGGTACACCTTTTTTGTAAACGAGCTTTCGAGAACCTGAAAGACTGCCGGAAAGCCCTGATGTCTCTCCATAGAAAACCCAAGCATTCGTACCATCAGTCGATATGCTTACGCATGCTCCTGAAGCAGTAGTAGTAACCGAAATTCTAGAAGACCAGGCGGTACCGTTGAAATATCTGAAGAAGATAGATGTGCCACAGTTACCCCAGAAGATCCGGCCATTGGCGTCTCCGATGGCAGTAATGCTGGCGCTATTGGCATCGACGAGGTTTGGCGCGGACCACGAGGTAAAACCATCGGCATCGGCTCGAAAACGCCATGATACACCTGGGACAGTTTGATCAAGATAGAGGATGCCAATCTTAGTACCAAAACGAACAATAGTTGGATAATGATAACCAGCGTTCGTTCCTGCTGTATCAAGCGTTCCTACAGATTGAGTCCAAGTTGGTGAAGCAGTCAATCCATCTGAATAATAGACAGATACCTGATAGTTGGTGCCATCATAATATCTTGTAGCCAGCCAGAGTCTGGTGGTTCCTTGAAGTTCAATTGTCGCATAGTGGTAACCGACAGTACTTGTACCATCAAGGACCGTTTGGGCAGATTCCAAAGTCCAGGTTGCTCCTGCTCCTTTGGTTAATTTTCTGTAGAAAACATCTTTAGCGGTTCCTCCTGTTGTTGTTGCCATGGAATAAACAACATAAATATTATCCGAGCTATCAACCCTGGCATCGGCATACATCAGGTTGGTGGTATCAGAAGAAAGTTGTCCCCCACAAGTCCAGGTACTCCCTGAATCGGTTGAGTAAATCCAGTTAAGCCCGGGACTATTATTGCTTCCTCCTGCTCCTCCACAGGCAAGTTGTGTCCCTGCTTGGACAAAGGCATGCAGAGTCCCATCCGAAGTCCTGACAATATGCCTCATAGTTGAAGGTTGGGTGGCCGCTGTAGTTGAAGAATATCCGGCAACAACTGGAGAAATTTCCGCTGTTGAAGAAGGACTGGTTGAAGCTGTAGTCGTTACCGAAGCATATCTAACTCTGGTTGGAGAACTGGCATTTTCAGTCCAGATTACGTGAGTGGTATTTGCGGCAACTGTTGCAGTTACGCTGGGATTATAAGTATCCGGAATGGCGGCCATCTGGACGCCGACAGGTGAAGTCGTATAGTTTACCGTTGCGCGGGCTCTAATATAGTAATAAGCCGTTCCTTCGCTGTTGACCTTCGCAGCTTGCCAATCGGCTGGAGAAGTAAATGCACCCCAACCGTCAGCAGTAAAGTTAGTGCTTGCGGAAGCTGTAAATGAAAGTGTACTCCATGATGTACAAGTAGGGGTGGCATCAACAGCAGAACAATATTCCCAAGTAATTGTTCCTCCAGCCCCATTCGTCGAAACATCCCAGGAAACCGCGTCAAACTTTTCCGATTTTCCGAAATAGATTATATCTCCACTGTTAGTTACCATCTGCGTATCAGCCGTCGTCGTGTTTCCAGCATCAGTGGTATCATCGGTATAAGCTGAAGAAACATAACTCCAATATTTGTCAAAGACTCCATGATAGGAAACAACCGTAGTAGCTGTGGTATCAAAATCAGAAGCGGTAAACGGCGGTGATCCCTTTTTATATACCAATTTATGGTTTGAAAAGCGCGAGGATAATTCTGATCGACCGATATAAAAAATCCATATGTTCGTGCCGTCAGTTGCCATAGATTGGGAAGTAACATTATCAGAAGCAATACTTACTGTCGGAGAAACAGTCTCGCCGTTAAAATAAGAAAAATAAAGACTTGTACACTTAACACTGAAATATAAATTACCATTAGTGTCGCCAACAGCTTGGCCTGGACCTGAACAAGTACTTGCATTTACTGCAATAATTTCTTGCGCCCAGCTGGTAAGCGAATCTCCGTCGTTTCTATATCTAAAGCGAACATTTTGAACAACTTGATTATCGTAAACTACCCCAATTTTAGAACCGAAACGGACAACTTGTGGCCGATGTGTGCTAAATCCCGAATCAGGAGTAACGCTGGCTAAGCTTGATTGTGATACAGTCCAAGTCGGAGAAGCTGTTAGCCCATCAGAATAATAAACAGAAACATGAGCCAGCGTTCCATCGCTATACCTGACCGCTAACCAAATTCTGGTTGTTCCTTCGAGGTCTAAAGAAACAGAACTGTAGCTTGTGGATGTGGAAGTAGAATCTAAAACCGTTTGCTGGTTTTCCAAAGTCCATGCGCTACCTGCCCCTTTCGTTAATTTTCGATAATAAACATCATAGCTGGTTGAACCAGTCGCTCCAGTTCTCTGCGGGTAAGAGTAAGCAACATAGATATTATCCGAAGTGTCAGTTTTAGCGTCGGCATAGAAATTAGTGTCAGAAGATAATTGTCCTCCACAGGTCCAATTTGAGCCGGAATCAGTTGAATAGAGCCACCACAAGCCTCCACTCCCACATGTTCCTGTTTGAGTTCCAAATTGAATAAAGGAATGTAGAGATGCCTCGCTGGTCCTAACCAAATGCCGCATATTTAACGGTTGTGTAGCGCCTGTTAAGGAGGACGAGCCTATTATTACTGTTGGATCAATTACCACCGGATAGGTGGCTGTTTTTAAGAAGTTACTGTCAATAGAAATAGTTGCTGTTTGGTTAGCATCGTCAAAACTAAGGCTGATATTTCCACTGGATCCGGCAGCATCGTCGTAAGTCAATTTAGGAATGGTAAAAAGCAGGTCGGAACTTTCCTGATCTCTGAATTCTACCTCATCATTATTATTTGAGCGATTAAGGCCATTGCCGACAAAATCAAAAACAAAATCCACACTTGCCGGAATACTATCCAGCGTTGGTTTGTTTGGTTTTTTATCGATAATAAATTTTTCTTTTACTTTATCCTCCGTAACTTCATACTCCAAATCTAATTTTATCCCGGAAATATCAATATTTTTGTAGGTGAGCTTCTTGCCCGAAGCTGTTCCGTTGCTGTTCTTGGAATTTTTCAGCGTAAATAGCAATTCTTTATTTCTCTCTTTTTGCTTTATCTTAAAGCCGGCGTTCTTCTCAGCTTTATCATTTGACTCAAACAGCATCTTTTCACATTCCTTTTTGAAATTGTGGGAAGATGAAACATCAGAGTTTTTATTTTCGATTGAGGCTTCAGAACAGGTAGTATCTCCACCTTCTCCGATTACTATAGTCGGATCAATGGTAACCGGATAGACAGCTTCCTGTAAAAATTTCGAGTCAATGGATAAAATATAGAGATTGTCCTGAAGTTTCCCGGAAATACTTCCCTCTCTACCTTCCCTATCTTTCAGGTTTGGGCCTTTGAGAATCCAGGTAACCGACCCATCCTTGGCTCTGAAATAATATTCCTCTCCGCTCTGTTCAACTAGTAGGTTTTCTGTCTCGACCAGGAAAGAAATATCCAGATTGTCTCCCTGGGAAATAAATATTTCCGAGGAAGGCTTTTCCTGAAGTATCAACTCTTCTTTTACTTGATCGTTACGAATCGTATAGCGAATCAGCATAGGAATATCAAGGACTGATTGACGGTATTCGACCAGATTCCCATTGACTGTCGCATCAGCTATCTTTCGGCTATCCTTGAGGAAAAATCTTAATTTAGAGTCATAATTCTGATCTGTTATTGCAAATGAAGGATCTTGTCTTTTCTTATTGATAAGATGGGCAGCACTTCCTTGGCGCAGATTGAATTTGTAATCATAGAGATAACTATCATCCGTGCTGTAGTCAATTGCTGTCGGTTCGGGGATATTATCTTCTGCCCCCAATATTTTTTCTTGTAGTGCCGCAGACGCGGTTCCCTCGATAGGCGGAGAGTCTTTGGATATTCCAAGGTATGGGGCAGGATCAACAAAGCCAAAGAATCCATTATCCAAGTCCGATTTAAAAGGTTTAATTCCAAAATGGAGATGAAAACCTGTTGTAATACCGGAGTTTCCGGAAAGCCCTATTTCTGAACCTTTTGATATAGATTGATCTTTTTGTACTTTTACCTCTTTGAGGTGCCCGTAAACTGACGTTCCCCATTTATGAGATACAACAACAGTAATGCCGAAATCTCCCTCACCAGCCTCGGTAACTATTCCGTCATCAATGGATATTACAGGAATTCCTTCGGGAATCTCAAAATCTATTCCACTATGGAATCTACCCCCAAGCTTTTCCAGTTTAGAGAGAATCTCCTCTGGGATATCTTCCGGATAGGGTTGGCCAAAATAAAGGCCGACAGGATAGTCTTCACTAAAGGGAAGAGGAAGATTTGGAATTTGAGGTTCAACAATTTGAGCAATTGCGGAGATCGTGGCCTCAAAGATCTCTTCGGCAAGTACAGGTGAAAAGTTTCCTAAGGTAAGAGTTATGAGAAGCTCAAAAATTAATAAAGTACGCAAGAACTTAATCTTTCCCGAGGGTGTTTTTTTTGAAAAAATGTGTATCATGTTGGGCAGGTAAACTAAAAGAATGAGTTAATTTTCAAGCCCGCCTGACATCTGTTATTAATGTTATTAACACGGAAATTTAGCCATCACTAATGGCTTAATTTAAGTAAACACCTTTTTTCAAAAAACTTCAATGAAGTAGACCATAATTAGCTTTGAGGTATAAAAAATTAAGTTATTTTTCCTGAGGCTTTGCGATAATTAATAGTCTATTCCAAGTAGTCCCCGGAGGATCACAGGTCATAAGTACTAACTCTTCTGTTCCTATTTTTGGGTTGAGCCATGAAGTATCCATAGGACTTGTAATAACTTTCTCGCCAACCTCATAAACATAGCGTTTATCAGCAAAAAAGACAAGAATCTCATCGCCTTTTTCCAATTTTTTTAGAAGGTAAAAAACCGCATTATAGCGGGCAAAATTTAAAGGCGAGTCTGTCGAGTGGGAAAAAAGAAAAATTGTTCCCGATTGTCCCGGGAAGTATGTACCTTTGGCATGTGCGACTCCCTTTTTGAGCGCATCTAAATATTCATTTGGCTCAGCCGCGTCAACATTCGCTATTATGTTTGCCTTTGCATCAATCTTAGGAATAACAACCGAAAAATATGAATTAACTCCGTAGCTTTGCGCCTCTTTTTGTACCGCAATTTCCTTTTCTGCTTCGGCAACCTGTACTGAAAAATCAGCAAGCTCACTATTTGAGTTAGACTCCAAAGTAATACCTTTTTCTTGAAGAAAATAATTTATCTCTTGCTTTACAACCGGTCCAAAAGAAAAAGCAAAGACGAGTACCGCAAAAGCAATCATACCGCCTCCAATTCCTCGAAAGAAATGGAACAGAATTCTAATCAAAAGAGGTATAAAAAGAATAATCTCTCCATGAGTACCGGAGTGACCTTTCTGATAAATTGTACCTTTTGGACGCATTAAACAATTTTGAAGCGTTGGTATATGTAGTACCCTATCGGTACTAATCCAATTAAAATTAAAATATTTGCTCCGGTTGAAGGAAGTTCTTTGGGGCTTGATGCAGCCAAAACGGGCGGCTGTGCGTGAACGATTATGGTCGCCTTACAGTCATCACTTTCGCGCCAATTACCAGCGTTGTCTTGTATCCGCAGATTCGCAGTGTATGTACCGGAAAGCTCATAACGATGATATGCAGTTCTATCGGTTTGAAACCAAACTTGGGACTGTCCACCCGACGCGTCCCCAAAATCAAAACGGTATTCCTTAATTTTACCCCCAGTTACCGGATCGTCTGCATGTCCAGTAAATTTAACTGTCAAAGGAGCAGTCCCGTCTGTTGGTTGCGCTTCCAAATCAAAACATTTACTTATTGGTCCGGAAGGCGTTGTAACTGAGGGAGTAGGAGTAGGTGTTAAAGTTAGTGTTGGTGTAGCTTGTACGCAGCTAAACGTAACATTTTTAGCAAGGTATGTTTCGTTATATAAATTCCAGTCTCCACCATCTTCTTTTTGCCAACCTTGATTGAAAAACGAATGAATTTCTTCCTCGTTTAACCCCTGACGCTGAATATTCCACCAATTAGTTTGAATTCCTTCGGTACCTTCAACGGGACAAAAACACTGAAGAAAATTCCCTTGAGTTAACTGATATACATCGTCTCTTCCCTCACGACTTCCTATACCAAGAATTGTATGCCAGCCAGAATCATAATGTGCCCAGTCGCCAGGATTAGTGAATATCTTAGATTCACATGTAGGAAAAGCGGGCGGGTTAGGTGTACCTTCCGCAAAGGTAGTAAATGGGTAAGATAAAAAGATAGAAAAATAAAAAAGAATTATTATGACGGAAAGGGCGGTATTTTTCATAATCTTTCTCATTCTCGATTTCATAAAACTTTCGAGGACAGGTCCAAAGAAATTTTAGGAGACTTAGGGTATTTTAGAATTTTGGCTATAGGATGTCAACTTCGCACAAAAAAAATCGCAAGTTCTACCCTCTAGGAAAGGGTAGTGCGCCTGCCCTACACACCACCCTTCCCCAGAAGAAAGAAATACCTTGCGACTTTTTTTAAACGGATTGCTTCTTGACAATTCTAATGAAAAGGTACTAGTCTTTTTAATGACGTTTGTCTTTACTTTTAAGCCTGCCCTAAAGACAAACGTTTCCCCACAAACCCTTGGTTAAATGTGCTAATTTCTCTATCTTTTTAGTCTAGCACTTCATGTCAACAGTGTCAAACCCCATAGTTAAACTACAATAAACATTATTCGTACCTATAATTAAATCGTTCTAATAAATGTATCTAATGTTCGTATTATTTTTGAGTAAAAAAAATTATGTGGATAAGTTGTATATAAATAGTTATTGGTTAATTAGTTATTAGTTTGTAGTGAAATACCATGAACTCTGAACAATGAACTGACTAACTATCTGAGGTATTTCCTAATCGCTTCTTGAAGATATTTAACTTCTTTACTTGTTATCACATTCTTATAACCCAATCGTCTCGCCTCTTTAATGCGTTTTTCCTGAGCAACAACCTCACGTATGTCCCCTAAAAGCCCTACCTCCCCAATTGCAATAGCATCGGAAGGTAGTGCTTTATCAAAAAGTGCTGATGCAACTGATAAACAGGTAGCCAAATCAGCCGAAGGATCATTTTTAATGCTTATGCCGCCGGTAATATTTACGTACGCATCATATTCATATAAAGGTAAACCGCAACGACGCGTCAGTACCGCCAATAGTAACTCAAACCTTTTTGAGTCAACTCCCTGGGCAACTCTTTTGGGAAATGCTAACTTCGAAGATACAACCAGTGATTGAATTTCAACAAGTATAGGGCGCGTACCCTCAAGAACTGATGCGACTGCAGTACCGGAGACCGATTTAGTGCTTTTGGTTAAAAATACTTTTTCTGGGGAGTCTAGGCCAACTAATCCCTTATCCTCCATTGAAAATATACCTACTTCATCAGTCGGACCAAAACGATTCTTGACTGCCCTGAGCAAGCGAAGGGTCAGACTTTTGTCTCCCTCGAACCATAAAACAGTGTCCACAATGTGCATTAAAACAGAAGGGCCAGCAACGGTACCCTCTTTTGTGACATGTCCGACAATAAAAATTGGAATGTTTTGGCTTTTTGCATATCTAACCAATCGATATGCGCATTCACGCACCTGACCCACAGACCCAGCCATTCCTAACAAATCAGAAGTTCCCATTGTTTGAATGGAATCAACAACCACACCTTTAAGGGTTGATCCTTGCGAGGTAGATATAGTATTTATGATTGAATCTATATCGGTTTCTTCGAGGAGCTGTAGGTTTTTGTTTTTAATCTCTAACCTGTCTGCTCTTATTTTTATCTGATTTACCGACTCTTCACCTGATACATAAATCACTTCACCCAATTTTTCTGAAAGTTGTAGTAAAAGCGTTGATTTACCTATTCCAGGTTCACCTGCAATGAGTATAACTTGTCCTGGTACAAGTCCTCCACCAAGCACTCGATCAAGTTCCGGTATTTTTGTTGAAACTCTCGAAGTGGATTTTGATGGAATTGAAGCTAATGAAATCGGTTTTTTGGCTTCTTTGCTTTGTTCTTTGCCCTTTGCACCTTGTCCTGTTGAAATAACCGTCTCAACCGCACTCCCCCAACTCCCACACTCGGGACATTTACCGAAAAAGCCTACTTGGGAATACCCACACTGTTGACAAACATACTGTGATCGTACTTTTACCATATCTACTTATTAAAAATACATTCTTCAAATTTGTATAAAATGGTCACCGAGTCCGGATACATGACTATTTTCTCCGAACAATATTTACTCAAAACGTCAAAAATAGATCTCTCGGGATCGAAACTCACTTTGTCGTTTCTAATAGCCATAAGATAAAGATAGCGATTAACCCCCTCGCTACCTAGACGTTTAATAATTTCTTCTTTCTGCAAATCGTAGCTTTCCCCCTCACTCAAAAGAAATTCTTTATCAATCAACCTCTTCTTAAAAACTTGCTGATTATAAACGTTTATCATAATTAATTTATCTTCTAAACCGTACTCTCGTACATGCACATATGAAAGTGTTGGGTTTTCAATTATAAACCCAGTTTTACCGTCTTTGGACTCTTCTATTAATACTTTATTAAGACTACTGACACCATCTCTTACTCGTATTTCCCTAACCGTAAAATAGGAAATATTTGCGACAAATACGATTATTACAAAAGTTGTTGCTGCATTTGTCAACTTGGTTTTATATCTGTCTTCATATATAACTCCCCAACCCCAGAGTATACATGCTAGAAAAAAAAGAAAGGCCGCGTAACGTTCACGTACGAAGCTCTTGCTAAGGTATGCTCCCAATAAAATTATTAAAAAAAATACCGACTACACCAAAGCTTACTTCTTTTCGCTCTATCTTTGATAAATTAGAAAAGGCTTTGAAAATAAATATAAAAAAGATAAAAAGTACTATGTCTGTCCAAACATACGAAGGATCTAATCCTACTAGAAAATTTGAAGTCGATTTAATAAAACTATTTTGGAACTCCCCTAGCCAAACAAATCTTTGAAGATTAAGTATAAGTTGGTTGCCGCCGTAAAAGATAAGATAGATGGAAAATATAAGAATCTGAAAGCCGAATAATAATTTAGTAAGGGGTTTCTCTTTAAAGTAAAGTGTAAAAATTAAAAGTAGTAACATGGCTTCTAAATAGGCAATGTAACCGAAGGCCAGAACCAAAGTTACCGAAAGATGTATACATATTAGAGCAGGAACACTTAATCTCTTGTTCAAAATCACAGAAAGTGCTAAGAAAAAGACTATTAATAGAAGTGGAAAGGAAACTACATCTTGTTTTAATGTGGCTAAAATGCCCATAAACCCGCTGGTGCCAAGAAACAAAGAAATTCCTAAAGTAAATTTGTATTTTCCAAGCAGATTATTTTTGTGCGCTATAACCAGTGAAGCAAAGGTTAGTAATGTACCGAGGAAAGTTAGCAACAATCTCAAGTTGTTTTTTCCAAAACCGGCGAGTACTTTTACTAGAATATAAAATCCGAAAGGGTGCGGCTCTGCTTGTACCGTATCGATAAGATCAGAAACAGGAAGTTTACTAATCTCGTAAACAACTGATTCATCATATTCAAAATGAGTTGGATTATTGATACTAACGAATAGGTTTACAAAGAAAAAAACCAAAAGAATAATGAAGGGTAAGTACGAATTAAATCTCATGAAACCATTATATTAGTTTCCACTCTCTAGTTACCAGTTAGATTTTAAGTTATTAAATTGAAAATTCAGAGATTGGAGAATTAATTGGAAAATGGCAAATGGAAATTGTAAATTTTACCTATAGCCAACGGGTTTTTCGGTAAGAACAAGTCCCAGCGAGATTCGTTTATTTTCGCGATCAACGTCTTCTACATAAACTTGGACTTCATCCCCTCTTCCCAATTTTTTACCCGGCGGAATTTTAGTCATATGAACAAGTCCTTCTAATCCTGGCTCAAGTTGCACAAAAACTCCGAAGTCCGTTAATTTCATAACTTTTCCTTTAACCTTTGCGTCTTTCTCATAGCGCTCCACCACACTATCCCAAGGGTCTTTACCGGTTTGCTTCATTGAAAAAGCAAGTTTTTCATTCTTTTTTCCGACAACTTTTACTTTAACCTTATCGCCTTCCTTCACAACATCATTGGGGTCAGCTATTTTTTCCCAAGCTAGCTCGGAAACGTGTACCAGTCCCTCAAGAGGTACTTTTTCCTTATTTTTTTTACTTACCGGTACTTCTATTTTTACAAAACACCCAAAGTCATAAACAGTAGTTACAACCCCGTCAAAAATCTCTCCTTCTTTAACATTTTTCATAGCTAACCGCGCACGCGCAAGCTCGTCCTTTTCGGATACTTCTTTTTCGGAAAGAATCACTTTTCGGGCATCACGATCATAATCAATAATGACTGCTTGGAACTTTTTTCCGATTAAGCTTTGAGGATTTTGAGCTGCGTCGTGACCTAATTGTGAAGTAGGGATAAAACCGGTAAGTCCATGCACATCTACTGTTACACCGGAATTTGTTACCCCTTTTCCCTCAACTGTAATTGGAGTAGCATTTTCACTTACTAATTCAATATTTTCCCAAAGCGCATCCCCCGCGGCACGTCTAAAAGACAAAATCGTAAAACCGTCTCTTGTTTCAGATACAAGTACCGTTGCCTCAATTTCGTCTCCAACCTTTAATGTTTTTATAAAATCTTCAGCTTCTTTAAAAGCTTTTTCGGCCACCATCCCTTCGGATTTTCCTCCAATATCAACAACAACTCTTGCGGAATCGATACTAATGATTTTTCCTTTTACCTTATCGCCTACAGAATGAGAAAAGTCAGTTCCCCCATACATTGAGAGAAGTTCCTCCATAGTCTGAGGTTCTTTAGAAGATTTTTTTGTTGAGCCTTTTGCCGCCACTTGTCATAACCACCTTTCTTTTATTCCCACTATTATAAGTCAACAACCGATGATGAACAAGTGATAATATTAATCAAAATGGATTACAAAGAAGAAATTACTGACTATTATGATTCCAGCCAACGGTTTTACAGAATTTTTGTTTACAACAATGAAACACTGGGAATGCATTTAGGGTTTTGGGATAAAAATACCAAAGATCGCCAACAAGCAGTTTTAAATGAAAATCAAGCCATTATTGATCTTGCAAAAGTTAGGCGTGGACAAAAGGTACTTGATGCCGGTTGCGGAGTCGGAGGTACGGCAATCTATATTGCTAAGAAAACAGCTGCCTTTGTAGTCGGTATTACTCTTTCTCAAAAACAAGTCTATCTAGCTAAAAAAAATGCCAAAAGACATAAGGTCGATAAACTAACTCAATTTTTTTGCCAAGATTATTCGAAGACTAATTTTGACAACAATACTTTTGATGTAGTTTATGGAATAGAAAGTATATGTCATGCATATCCGAAGAGTAAATTTCTGGAAGAAGCTTATCGAATTTTAAAACCGAGGGGCAAACTAGTCATTGCCGACGGCTACACCTCCAGGCTACCCAAGACAATAAAGGAAAAGGAAATAATAAAAAAATTCACTTGGGCTTTTGCTTTAAAGGAAATCATACCTAAGGCAGAGATGACTAGTGCGATCTCAGATACAGGATTCGTCAATGTAAAAGAGACCGGCAAAACAAATTCGATTTTACCTTCAGTCAATTACTTCTCCTACGCAGGTGTAACCCTCTTTCCGATGGTGAAGATTTTATCTTTTTTGCCAATAAAACTTTTAAAAACAGTTTACCGTAATAATGTAGCTGCTGTAAGTTTATATGAAGGAATTAAAAAAGGTCTTGCAGCATACTATCTTCACTACGCCGAAAAACCTAGAGTTTAAATATGCTTAAGAATAATGTCTGGACTGGCGACGTGCTATTTTCGCAAGCAGTTGCCCACTTACTATCGTCGCCGCAGAGGCGTTTGACGACTCTGTTCGGAATGGGAAGAGGTAGTTCCACCTCGCTATCATCACCAGACCAAACATTACTCTATTGTTATTATTCTCTGAAACCTGAAGAGGATAAACCACGCTTCGCGTGGAAATCCCAAATTCCAAATCCCAAAATCCAAAATTGGTAATTGGAAATTGGAAATTCATTACGCGATGCGTAGTGTAAGGCAAAAAGTCTGAATTTGACCAATCCGTATCAGGTAGGCTTAAGGCATTACTGCCCTTCCACCGCCTGCCGGTATACCGAGTCTTCTTCTCGGGGTCTAATAAAGAGTCCTAATCTCAGGGTAGGCTTCCCACTTAGATGCTTTCAGCGGTTATCCCTTAGGAATGTAGCTACCCGGCGTTGCCGCTGACGCGACAACCGGCACACTAGGGATTCCTCCAGCCTGGTCCTCTCGTACTGAGGCCAGCTCCCTTCAAGACTCAACGCTTCCACCGGATAGAGTCCGAACTGTCTTACGACGTTCTGAACCCAGCTCACGTACCACTTTAACGGGCGAACAGACCGACCCTTGGGACCTTCTTCAGCCCCAGGATGTGATGAGCCGACATCGAGGTAGCGAACCGCGCCGTCGCTATGGACGCTCGGGCGCGACTACTCTGTTATCCCCGGGGTAGCTTTTATCCGTTAAGCTCCGTCCTGACCCATGCAGGATCGGAGGATCACTAAGACCTGCTTTCGCACCTGCTCCAGCCGTCGCTGTCGCAGTCAAGCCGGCTTATGCCTTTACACATTCAGTACGATGTCCATCCGTACTAAGCCGACCTTTGTGCCCTTGCGTTACTCTTTGGCAAGGTACCGCCCCAGTAAAACTGCCCACCTAGCGCTATTCCTTGATTCGTCTTCAGAACCATTAGGTAAGTCTTGCCACGTCTCAAAGGGAGGTATTACACTGTCGCGTGAGCTCCCTCCTATTCTGTACAATTGACACGCACAAGACAACGCCAAGCTACAGTAAAGCTCCACGGGGTCTTTTTGTCCTGGTGGAAGTAGGCCGCGTCTTCACAGCCAACGCAATTTCGCCGAGTAGAGGCTCGAGACAGTTGCTAACTCGTGACGCCTTTCGTGCGCGTCGGAACTTACCCGACAAGGAACTTCGCTACCGTAGAACAGTTATAGTTACTGCTGCCGTTTACCGGAGCTTCATTTCAGAGCAAATCATCTTACGATGAAACACCCATCCACTTAACTTACCGGCACTGGGCAGGCGTCAGCCCGTATACTTCGGCTTACGCCTTTGCACGGACCTGTGTTTTTGATAAACAGTCGGTTAGCACTCGTTTGCTGCGGTCCCGATAAAATCGGGACAGGACATCTCCCTAAGTTACGTCCAGCTTTTTTGCCGAGTTCCTTGAACCTCTTTCTCTCGCTCGCCTTAGTCTTCTCGACCAACCCACCTGTGTCGGATTGCGGTACGGCTTATCTTGGATCTCACTGCGAGTCTTTTCTTGTAGACTGAATGGTTTGAAATCGCCCCATTTGACTGAAGCTCTGCATCATTGCTTGATTAATCGTTTCAGCGGATTTTCCAACTGCTACTATCTCACAATTTGCACCAGACTTCGTAAACTGGCTTCAATCATCCTGTCTAGTTAACCCCCAGTTAAACATACTTACGTATGCACCTTGCGGTGTAACGATCCAAGGTAAGTACTGGAATTTTGACCAGTTGTCCATCGACTACGCCATAACGGCCTCGCCTTAGGCACCGACTAACCCGTCGCGGACGAACCTCCCGACGGAAACCTTGGGTATTCGGCGGATGTGATTCTCACACATCTAGTGCGCTACTCATGCCGGCATTCTCACTTCCAAACACTCCACCCAGCCTTACGACTGAACTTCACTGCATTTGGAACGCTCCCCTACCATCCTTGCGGATCTCTAGCTTCGGCACACAACTTAATCCTCGATAAATCTTAGGCGCCGATAACCTTAACCAGTGAGCTGTTACGCTTTCTTTAAAGGGTGGCTGCTTCTAAGCCAACCTCCTGGCTGTCTAAGGTTTTCGACTTCCTTTAAAACTTAGTTGTGATTTAGAGGCCTTAGCCGAAAGTCTGGGTTGTTTCCCTCTCACCTCATCAGCTTAGCCCGATGAGATTGTCTAGCAACGGATTACGTATAGTTATTCGGAGTTTGGTTAAGTAAACTCGGTTACCCTCGCTTACCCATCCAGTATCTCTACCACTCATACGTTTAACATTGCCACGGTCCCCATAGACCTTTCGGGGAGAACCAGCTATCTCCAGGTTCGATTGGCATTTTACCCCTACCCACAAGTCATCCGAGCATATTGCAACATACAACGGTTCGGGCCTCTTCCCGATCTTCATCGGGATTCACCCTGCTCATGGGTAGATCACCTGGTTTCGGGTCATCCATGTGATAATAAACGCCCTAATTAAGACTCGCTTTCGCTACGCCTCCGTCGCTTTAAGCGACTTAGACTTTTATCACAAGGATACTCGCCGGCTCATTCTTCAATAGGCACGAGATCACCCTGCGCTCTGCGCAGGAAAATCCAAAATCCCAATTTCAAAATTCGAAAATTATTATTTGGATTTGGGATTTAGTCATTTGGATTTCCTTGTGCAAGGCACAAGGCTCTCTCGGTTTGTCCGCAAACAGTTTCAGGTTCTATTTCACTGGGCGTCCCGCCCTTCTTTTCGCCTTTCCCTCACGGTACTGGTTCACTATCGGTCGCATGTTGTATTTAGCCTTGGAGGATGGATCCCCCAGGTTCCCACGGAGATATCGACCGTGGTACTCAGGATACTCCTAGAGCCCCACCTTTTTTTGTGTACGAGATTTTCACTCTCTATGATTGACCATTCCAGATCATTCTACTAAAAGGTGTGGGTCCCACATTGGAGTCCTACAACCCCGTTCCAATCCCGAAGGATCGGAGCGGTTTGGGCTATTCCGATTTCGCTCTCCGCTACTTACGGAATCACTTTGTTTTCTCTTCCTCACCCTACTGAGATGTTTCAGTTTGGGTGGTACCCTTTCTACGATTATTAATCCCGACAAGTCGGGATACTTGGCCGTAGAAGAACCGAATATGAACTCGGTTGGGTTTCCCCATTCGGACACCGTCGGATCACTGGATCGTGGCTCCTCCCCGACGATTATCGTAGCCATGCACGTCCTTCTTCGGCAACATGCGCCAAGGCATCCACTGTCTGCGTTAGTATCAGACTTTATACCTCATGCTTCGCATGAGAAAATCCAAAATCCCAATTTCAAATTTCAAATAATTTGTCATTTGGATTTTGAGCTTTGGATTTCCTTGTGCGAAGCACAAGGCTTGCCTTACTTTCCTCTTCAGATGTCAAAGAACAATAATGGTAATTAGTTATTTATTACTAGTTAGTAAATATAATTTCTATAGATACTAATCTCCTAATTACCAATTTAATTAAGATATAAGAAGTAAGTTATAAGAAGTAAGAAAACCGAATTTCTTACATCCTACATCTTACCTCCTACATCTAGTTGGTTCCTAATAAACGGAGACTCGTGATCACTAATCCAGATCACCAATCTCCGATTATCAAAAATCAACCCTTCGACTAATGCTCAGGGTGGACCTGGAGGGAGTCGACAATTTGTAATCCAAATTGGTTACTCTCCCGATGCCTCCTGAAATTTTGTGGACCGTGCCGGATTCGAACCGGCGACCTCGTCATTGCAAATGACGCGCTCTACCAACTGAGCCAACGGCCCAGATTTTCCACAAAAATTGATGTTCAAACCAGGTAAACTTCAGGCCCTCATCACCTCATCTGTCATTTTCAAGGTTCAATACTAAAAAATCGGCCGTGAGGCCGATTAACTTGATAGATTTGCTATCCTTACGCTATTCACCCACAGAACGTGGGCGGGAACATTTGTAAGATAATTCTTTTGCGTATCATCAAGTAATTTAGCCCTCAGGCTTTCGTATTATATAAAAGAAAAAAAATCTCGTCAATGGGAGGTTTATACATATTTATACTGCAACTGGCAACTTTGAAATATCCAAAACGTTTACTCTGTCAGTTTCGACACCTAAGCTATTATCATCGGGTAGTCTGATAGATTTTTGTTCGGAAAAACGTTCGGTTATATCATCTCTAATAAATATCGATCCATACACATAAGTTAAAGCAGAACCCACAGCGCTCACAATTCCTGTAGTAATACTGCTTCCTCTTATTGATCCAACTTCCGTAGAATCCAGATAAAAATCCACTCCGTATACCGGATTAGAGGGTTCTTCCTTTTTTTCATTCCAATCCGCGGTCAAAATGAGATTTTCAGGCCATTCCCCTTTACTCTCATACTCTCCTCGCACCTTTAAAATATCGTCACTTTCATTTCCACCCGCAGCTACCACTAGCAGTTCTGGGAGCTCTTTACATAGTGTTACAAGTTTTGGAACATTTGCATACGACCTTTCCTTTCGATAGGCCTCAATTGTTTCGTACTCTCCACTACGTAAATCATAAACCACACTACTTACACCCATTTGAAAACTCAGATTTAGAACTTGTAAACCAGGGTTTTCCTTTAAGACATCTCTCACCGGCGTAAAAATCTGATCAGGCTCGATTGATAAGTCCATTCTAATTGAGTCTGTTCCTTCAGTAAATTTAATATTTCCAGGACCTAATTCATTTTGTATAGGAAGTACATAAGGATCACTATCTATACCAATCATATTCCAAATTCTATCCATCGCTCTAACAACTTTTGGAGTATGAAGTCTAACTTCTTTCATAGTTTCTCGCGCTAAAATAGCCTCGGGATACTTTTTTATTGCCTGAGGAAGGTTGCCTGAGTTAATAGTTTCAAGCCCCAAAGCAATTTTTAATTCCCACTCACTTAAATATTTATCTCCTAAAATTTTTTTCAAAACTTCCTCATTATTCGGAAACTCTTCTTGAATTATTCCTGAAGTGGTAGTCTCAGGAGCAAAGTCAAGAATCAGTGTATTAGTCGGTAAATAGGCTGGAAGCTCCCGCTTTTCGCCGGTCAAACTACTAAGAGCCAGTGCACCCAAACCAAGACCTAAACAATTCAGAAAATCCCGTCTGGTAAAACGCTCGGCCATAATAGTAATCAGAGGTAAGCATAATTTGAACTGATTCAAAGGGTAAACCTACCTTTAGTGTAATTTCTCAGAAGTGTTAGTTTTTCTCTTATTTTATGTTTTATTCTAGCTGTATTAAAAAATATTTATTAAAGAAAGTAAAGCAGCACTTTAGTGTATCGAATTGTTTTGTGTAAGACAATTAACTTTTATATAATCAGCCCATGAGTGAACATGATAATTTAAATAGACGTCAATTTCTTAAAGTTCTCGGAGTAGGCGCGGGACTAGTGACAGCCGCATACGCCGAAGCATACTTTGGACCGGTTGCGAAATTAGCAAGGACACTAGACCAAAATTTAAGACTTCCTGAAGGAAACACCGCACAGATGTATAAGAATTTTCAAAGACTCTACAGTTACTACTTACAAGATCCTTCTAATTTAGAGAGAAAACAATTGGTTGAAACTTGGTTAAAGTTTTTTACAGCCAGAGAATACGCTATGCATACTGATCTTCCCATAACAGAAAAGCTCATTACTCGATTTCTTTCTGCCAATGGCTCAGAACTTGATATACAGCAGGCATTTGAAAATTCATTAACTCCTACACTCAGACGGCCTGGAGAGTTTTTTATTCCGGAAGATGAGTTGGAAAAAAGATTATTTGAAACAACCGCTAATCACACAATTTTAAATCACGGAGGGTCATTAAACGGGTTTGATATTACAACAAACCAGCTCCAGAAACTACTCGAACAAAAAGCTTTGACTAGAGTTTCATATAAAGGAATTCTCGCCGGCTTAAGTAAAGATTTTTCATACGGATTCGGACATGCGACCTTCGAGTTTTCAGGAGAAGTTGTTGACATTCAAAGATCAACTAGCGGTTCTTGGACGGTTGGTTTGGCGGCCGAGACTACAACGTACAGCCTTGCTGATAAATATGACTTTAAATACAACGGAGGCAATACTCCTACCGATCAAGCCGCCTACGAGTTTGCCATCGGACCCTATCAAATGGTAGTACTTACATTTGGAGAAGCACAAAGATTGGAAGAATCAGCTTATGCAAAACCTTTTGAAGTTTTCATTTCGCCTACAAAAGTAGAGCTACCTTCCAGAATTACTATACCTTCTTCGGTTTTTTAGATGTCCAAATTAGTGGGCCGTCTAGGAGTCGAACCAAGGACCTCTTTCTTACGTGTGGGCGTGCTTGGGATCGAACCAAGGACCTCTTTCTTATCAGGAAAGCGCTCTACCACTGAGCCACACGCCCGAACATTTCACGCCCACAAGGATTTCTCTGAAATCTTCAAGAAAGCTCTCGCCTTCGGCGAGTCACTTTAAAGTGCTTCTACCGCTGAACTAGTTGCCCAAGCACGATTAATTTAACATAACTTGAACATTAACTCAATGAAACCTATAATAAAGACAATAAAATATGACCGAAAGATTGCCTGATGGATATGAAAGCGATGAGTCGGAAATTCCAAGTGCCGTCACTTTATATGTTACTGGTTTTGCATTCTTAACAACAGTTTGTTGTGGGGCGGCTGGAACAGCATTATATATATATTCTCAATACCCAGAAAAAGTTCAAGCTATAATCAATTCATTAAATGATCTAATCCACTAATTTCCTATCTACCTTCAACTTCGACTAATTCACCATAACTTGATATTAAACACAATTGATTTTAAAATATAACCCCATGTTGGAACGAGATACTGTAGACCAGTCTTCAGACGAGCAAAGATATATAGAAATGCTTAACGCTGGCGATCCTTATCAAAAGTCAGAGGCTCTAGAAAATTGTTTTAAACTAGGTTGTATGGCAGCGTTAGGCGTGCCTGTTGTTTGCGGTATGGTTGATTATGCTTTAAGGATGACCTCACTGGATAATAAAGGGGTTATTGAACTTGTAATGGATTTTATCCAAAATCTCCCATAATAATTTTCTCATTTTTATGTCGTCGTGTTTTTGCCCGTGGTTTTTTCTTTTCAAGAGCCGTTAAAAATTTCATCTTGATGAATTATTAAGCCCCGTGTGTTTTGAGCTTCGGATTTGATGAGTGAATACAATTAAAGTGCAAACAATTGTTTGCATAAATGAAAGAAGAAAATCCAACTCGAAAAACACTAGGGCGTCCTTCTTTAGTCAATTTCTTGGACGAGCAAGAAATTGACAATTAAATAAGCAAAGAAATAAATTTCCTATTCTTTCTTCGTACCCCTAAGCTATAATATAAATGTCATGGAAGGATTAATTACCCTTGCTCTAAAACTTCCTCGAAATACTCAGGTAACTCCTGAGGCAGCTAAAACTTTTCTTTCCGCGCTAACCCAACTGAATTATGTTTCAAGTTTTCAAAAACTACTCGGAGCCAAAAGGAAACCCTTTGCTCTTGAAATTGCTCTTATTAACCAACAAATTATTTTTCTTATAACTTGTGACCCCGAACTTACTCCTTTTGTCGAAACACAGATCCAATCAAATTATCCTCTTGCCATAATAGAAAAAATAAAAGATCCCTTAGAGGCAATTACATATAATGTTACCAACTTGAACCTACATCGTGGAAATTATTATCCAATTGCAACATACGATTCTTTTCAGGACGTCGATCCTTTATCATCCATACTTTCAGTTCTCTCAAAATCCGATCCCGAAGAAGTGACACTCGTACAATTTGCTCTTGAGTCAACTGATGCGACTTGGCAGTCCAAGGGTAGCGCTTATGCTCAAAAAGGTACGAAAAATGAAGATGGCACTTATTCCGTAAGATCGGATGCAAATATTATTAATGAAAAAATTTCATACCCAGGTTTCAGGAGTTCCCTTCGCATTATCAGTAACACGAACAAAACCCTAACAGAACTCTCTTCCGCCTTTGGGGTGTTCAATAGATCCGACGGGAATTATTTTACCTCCCATAGACCGACAGTTTTCAATAAGAAAAGAGAGTATCGGGCAAGCCTATCAAGAACTGTCACGGAATTTCAAATCCTAAACATTAATGAACTGGCGACTTTATGGCATCTACCTAGCGAAAAAATAAAAATCCCATCTATCCTTTGGGGAACATCGGTTCTTTCTGAGCCGCCCATCAATCTACCAGTCGCAACAGATCTGACCGATGACGAGAAAAAAACAATTAACTTTTTCGCAAAAACTCTTTTCAAAAATCACGAATCAATTTTCGGAATAAAGGATGAGGACCGACTGCGACACGTCTGGACAGTCGGAAAAACCGGAACCGGTAAATCAACAATGGTCGCCAATATGGCAATTGATGATTTTAAAAAAGGCCGAGGAGTTGCCATAATCGATCCACACGGAGATCTTTGTGAAGACCTACTTGATTACATTCCTAAAGGAAGAATCAACGATACAATTTACTTTAATCCGGCTGATCGTGACTTCCCTATCGCAGTAAACCCACTGGAAGTTACTAACCGCGAGGAAGCAGAAATTATCGTTAGCGGCCTCATGAGTATTTTTACAAAGGTCTGGGCTAACGTTTGGTCTGCGCGAATGGAATATATCCTAAGAAACTCCTTCATGACACTCTCGGAAATTCCCGACACAACACTTGCCGACGTTTTGAAACTTCTTGCATCCCAGTCATTCCGTAATAAAATATTAGCAAAGGTTAATGACCAAACACTTGTTCAATTTTGGAGAGAGGAATTTGAAAAAATGCCGGATAGACTTCAAAAAGAAGCAATAGCACCAATTCAGAATAAAGTCGGGCAATTTGTCACCTCTCCACTTATACGAAGAATTATCGGACCTCCCAAATCCACAATTTCCTTGGACGAGATTATGAATGAAAGAAAAATATTTATTGCAAATCTTTCCCAAGGACGACTCGGCGAAGACAACGCCACACTTTTGGGAGCAACACTTATTACAAAATTCCAACAGGCTTCAATGAGAAGGGTTGAAATGCCCAAAGAAAAACGAGTGCCTTTCTATCTGTATGTCGATGAGTTCCAAAACTTTGCAACCGATTCATTTATAAAAATTCTTTCCGAAGCGCGAAAGTTCGGACTAGCTCTTACGTTGGCAAACCAGTATATGGCACAGATTCCCGAACACGTGCAAAAAGCAATTCTCGGAAATGCAGGAACGCTCATCTCATTTGCAGTTGGAGCTGAAGACGCCAATATTGTCTTCAAAGAATACGCGGAAGTTTTCTCCCAAAACGACCTTGTGAATTTGCAGAATTTCCAAATAGCCATAAGACTCACGATCGACGGGCACATCACAAGACCTTTTATAGCTACAACTCTCCCCTTACCGGCTTCCCGAAATCAAAATAGAGAGAAAGTGATTCGGGTTTCCAGAGAACGATATGCAAAGAAAATAGGAAGTCAGATATCAGATGTAGGAAGTAGGAAAGAAGAAGATGAAATTAGTCAAGATCAAGAAAATCCTTTGGAAAACGATGAAACTCAATCTCCGGACGAAGGCACAATTTTTGAAAATCCTCAAGAAAAGGTGTAAAAACTTGTAAAACTAGCCTGTAGTATCATTTTACAAGCGTGAAAGACTCCGTGAAAGTATCTTATAGTATGTACCGCTAAATAGATGTGAGATATAAGAAGTAAGATGTAGGACTACCTTAGATTTCTTCTGAAGCTAAATATACGTTTACTCAATATTTTGTACCTTTCTTTTAATTGACTAGTTTCTACTCTAGGAAAGTTAACTTTAACAATATCAAGCAAAGCTAATACTTCATTACAGGAACCTAAAGATATTGACAGAAATTGTGCAAAATCAGCTCTTGTTCTCCTTCCGTAGCCTTCTGATATGTTCGCACAAACTGATATCGAAGCACGCTTTACCTGATCACAGAGCGAATACTCTTTTCTAAGGTCAACAAGCTTACATAAGTTGAACACTTCCCTAGTAAGAAGCAAGGCTTCCTTGTAAACTTCAATGTCCTCTATGCTCTTCGCATCGCTCATACTTCTACTATATTGCTCTTTCTTATATCTAATTTCCAATATCTTACATCCTATTTCGTACATCTTGTCAAGTGCGAAGCACTTGACAATTGGCACTCTTTATGATAGACTGCTTATACTCTAGGATAAAACCTAGAAGTATTTAGGAATTTAATAGCCTATAATACTTGACAAATTAAAACAAGTGTGTTAGTATACACACTTACAAATTGCTTTAGAGGTAAAGCGAAATTAGGATATAGGATTTAAGATATAGGAAGTAAGTAAATATTTTTTTCTTACATCTTACTTCTAACTTACATCTTTTTGAAATTTATCCGCGCCTCTAAAGGGCGCGTTTTTTTTGGAGAAATACTCTCCAAAAAAACCCTGAGCGAAGTCGAAGGGTTTTTTGAAAAGGTTCTTTTAAATCTTAGTAGTTAGTAAACAGTGGTTGGTGACAGGGCTTCACCCCCCTCTCCCACTGGCCACTGTTTACTGGCTATTAAGCCAGCTTAGATGTAGGAAATAAGATATAAGTTGTAAGGAAAACTAATTAACTAATTGCTAGTTAACAAAATTTTCTACTTACATCATACATCTGACATCTTACTTCTAATCCGCCTACTGGCGGAGCACATTAACATATTGGTTGAATAAAAGGCTAAAAAAATCTCCTTGAGTTTAACCTCTAGGTAGAGGGTACAGAGATGGGAAACCAGGATGTAGGTTGTAGGATATAAGATGTAGGCTTAATACACAAGAAATAATTAAATTGAATTCTCTTACATCTAATATCTGATATCTTATATCTCTTTTTTGTTCCCGTTTCTCTACCCTCTATTTTTCGAGGTACTGTTTTCTTTTCGGCGTGGCCAGAAAAAAAGAATGGCCTTTACTAGCGTCGGAAGAAAGGAACTGGGTATTACCGGTTCACGGGTCGTGACAACCCGACAGGTAACAGTCTAATTGGAAACTGGAGGAAACCGGTTTTCGGCGAGGATATCGTTTGACGTCCAATCCTTTCGGTAACGATAGCCGAAACTCGCAAGAGTTGTGGGAACCGAATGCCCACGAGGAAGGCTAGACGGAGATGTCTAAAGCTGGAAGTACGATCGGTCGAATCCAGAAAATTCTTCAATTTTTTTCAAGGAGATCTGAAAGATGCGTAAAAGCATACTGTTCTTCGTAACCATTCTGAGTCTTCTGCTCAGTCTGGTTGCAGCCGTCCCCGCGCAAGCGGATACCCCCGAACCCCAGTCCGTTTCAGAAACTGGTTGGGGCGTAAACATCATGCGTGCATTAATCGGTCCGTATGCAACAAGTGATCGAGAATTCGCATACGGTGAGGTGCATGTCTTAACCGCAGTGAGGAACGAGACCGATTTCGGTGATTATTTCACTGTGGAAATAGGTGTCAGTAATCAAAATAAGGTGTCAAACCCCAAATGGGTAGCGGCAAACGATGAGGAAATTGTAAACTTCCGAAACTGGTTTCCCCAACTACCCGATCCTGGGATACCAATATGGGCAGAGTATCGAGCTTGCTCAGACGGCATCTGCTCTGAATGGGAACTTCGCTTACTCAACGACCACCGAATTGAGGGAACGCCTGAGGAAATTTCAACCCGAAATTGGGTTGAGGGCTGTTTACTTGACTCCGCTGCTTCGATCGACCCGGACGTTATTTGGATTGACGAGACAACTGGGTCTGAAATTGCCCAAGGGCACCTGGAAGCTGAGCAACGCTGGAGCGAAAAATACGGCTGGCTAGACGTTACCGACTATGCTCAACCAGGTACCTTCTATATCCGTGTGGAATATACATGGAGAAATCGTCATTCAGTGGATCTACTAGCCGTAACTGAATGTTCTCCGCCCCCTCCACCTGCTCCGGCCTTCATCACCGTAGTGAAAGTGGTCATCAACGATAACGGTGGGTCTCTCGAAGTCGCGGACTTCCCCCTGTTCATCAATGACACCAACGTCACCAGCGGCGTGGCCAACAAGGTGGAACCCAACAGCTACGTGGTCAGCGAAACCAATCAGCCCGGATATGCGGCAACCTTCAGCGGTGATTGCGACGCAAATGGCAACATCACAGTCGCGGCGGGAGAAAGCAAAACCTGCACCATCACCAATGACGATGTCGCTCCTCCACCTGCTCCGGCCTTCATCACCGTAGTGAAAGTGGTCATCAACGATAACGGTGGGTCTCTCGAAGTCGCGGACTTCCCCCTGTTCATCAATGACACCAACGTCACCAGCGGCGTGGCCAACAAGGTGGAACCCAACAGCTACGTGGTCAGCGAAACCAATCAGCCCGGATATGCGGCAACCTTCAGCGGTGATTGCGACGCAAATGGCAACATCACAGTCGCGGCGGGAGAAAGCAAAACCTGCACCATCACCAATGATGATGAAGCCGCCCCTCCACCTCCTCCACCACCTCCAAATGAGAGTATGTGCAAATTGGTTGACTACAAGGTCCAGCCTCAAGGCGGACAATACCATGTGCAGCTCTCTTGGGACGATCGCGGAACAGATGGACCGTGGAAAGTGACGGACTGGTCCGGACGCAATATCTTCGACGAAGGACGGCGCGGTCATAAGGCAGAGTTCACGCTAGACAAACTGGTGTGGATGAGGATCTGGGTAATGGTCGACGGCGACTGGGTTAGCAAGCCCGGCTGTCAAATTCGGCCCGATCGGTTGGTGCCTTCATGTCCAGTATGTGATGCGGTCAGGTACCGTGAGGAACCTGGTTATGACGTTACGGGCGCAACAAACCCGGATGTCAAGCTCACTATGAGCTGGACCACAAGCACTCCGTTCGACCCTGTCTTCGACTACCAGACCTGGGAATGGGATCTCGGCTTTAGTCCTGTTTTCTACGCGAAAGCAGACGTTCCCTTCAGCTTCGCATGGGGCAACATCGCGTACCCCGCCGAGGTCGTCCAGCTACCGGGTCAGAAGGCTGTCTATCGCTTCTATCAACTCCCGCCTACCGGTGAGTTTGTAATCCTCGCTGGTTTGGTGGAAGGGCCCGTCGACTGGTCTTCTGTGGAGCGCTTCCGCGACGTCCATGGGCTGGATTCGGTTGCAAAGTTCTACCCCTGCAGCGACAGCTACTGGGTTGGGGACCTTTCGGTTTCCCCTCTCTCTACACAGAACGCGACCACCTTCCGTTTGACAATGCGGCCCGGCACCAATCCTTGGGAGATCGAGCAGTTCCTGCTCGAGAACTTCAATCCCACGGCTGGTAGCCAAACCGCGCTCGCAACCTCGGCCTCGATGGACCTGAACATGATTTCGACCTACGCCCAAGCGGCTATGGACGAAGGGTTCGTTGATCTCGAGGGCTTGGAGCTGAAGCCATAAATTCAACCAATTAATTGAGGTATAGCCTGCTTCGAGTCTAACTCGACGCAGATCTAAGGCAAGAATAAAGCTGTTCTTGCAGCAGGCAGCCTCGAAAAATTCAGATACCGGATGGTATCTGAATCACCCACTTGTTTTGGGCTTCGGCTCAAACAGGAGTTCAGAGTAATTCTCTCTGACAAGTGGAAGGCGGAATATCCGTTGAGTGAGGCAAATTTGCCCTCAAGGTTGCCTAGCAACTTTGTTGGCGATACGCCACACAACATTACGGATTAGGGAGATCGAAGAGAAAAGGAATGGGGATTTGAACATTGCGTTCGAATCATAAATTTTATTTTGCAATTATTTGCAATCCCCCTCCTTACTATTTTCTTTCTCCCTCCGCTTCACTGACTACTCAAAACTTTGAGTAGTGAGAAAGCGGAACGTAAGTTAAAATACAAATTTCATTAGGCTTCGATCCTGAAGGATCGAAGCCTCGTTACGTTGCTCTTTTAAAATATAAGGGAGTTATTTTCTTTTACCTTTTGGAGGTTCTTTGTGGAATGCAAAAAACATAAGAGCAAGGATAATGGGAATTAGAACAAAAGTTACAAAAGGGCTTGTGATTATATCGTAAAAGGTTACTTTATCCATTTTTTTTAGCTTTGCGCAAATAAAAAATAAAGAAAATTAGAAAAAGTATTAAGAAAATTCCAAAAAGATTTTGGGCAGCAGTAATTATTTTAGCTAGATCAGTTTCCATTGGCTAGTTCTTTTAAATAAAAAGAGAAATAAAAACAGGAAATTCCGTAAACCAAACTACCGGTAAAACGTATCAGGTTTGATTGCAAATCATAAGATGTCCAAATTCCAGGAAGAATTAAAATTGCACCAAACCAGCCCGCAGAAAGATTAGTAAATAAATCGGAGAGAGTCAAAAAAAAGTTGGGTTTTAAGGACAATTTCATAATAAAATTGTAACACAAAAACAAACATTGCGTTCGAATCATAAATTTTATTTTGCATTTATTTGCGATTAAAAATCTCCCCCTCCTTACTATTTTCTTTCTCCCCCGCACCACTTAGTTCTTAAGCAAAAGTTTAAGGACTAACAATGCGGAAGAATAATAATCTTTGACAACTCGGTTTACCCTGAGCTTGTCGAAGGGCGCATTAAAACAAAAGCGGGCCGAACTGTTTGATTATCGTAGAAGTGAAGACAATTTAGAAATAAGCTGTAGGATGTAATTTGTAAGTAAAAACAAATTGTCTTTAATCTTCGGTAAGTCAAAATTTAAGTCAGATTTTACTCAGCAATATCAGGTTTAATTAATTTATAATTAAACTGGCTTACCACGTTAGATGTGTAAGCTACCTAATTCGGTATCCGAAAGTGTGGGGGTTGAGGGTAAAAAACCTCTAAAGCACTCCGCCGCCCTGCGGATTGTTGTAGGGAAGCGGAGGCGCTCTCACCCCCACACTTTTGGGTATCAATTCCTCAATGCTCCAAATTATTATTTAAAGTGCTGGACTTTCTTCAAAATCTGTTATAATTACCCACCCATGAGAGAATTTGAACAAGACATTATGTTTACCAAAGGCTTTCCCGCCGAATTTCAATATGACAGAGAAATCCCTCCAAGCGGACTGATATATGATGTTCAATCCTGGGATCCTCGGTTTCTTAGCCAAGCTGCAGGAGAGGTTGCTTTAGTCGTTACATTGATCGCAAGTTCATGTCAAGTAACGACAAGACTTATTACAGAACAGCCCCCTCCGACTGCCGCTGTCCGATGGGAATACGACAAGTTAACTGTAGCCGACTGTGAATCGGATGGACTAACGAGAGGAAGTTCGGTTTACGGCTTTGATATAGGTAATGGATTTGCTTTTGTTTTCAGTTTAGATCTGAGAGAAAGACTCCTTACAGCTACTAGCAATGATCCATCTGATCCATTTGAGGTAACCGTTCCTTTTTCCGAAGCTTTTCGATTCAAGAAAGGACCGAATGAGTCAATAATGGTAATAAACTGCGGAGGTCACATAGCAACACAATATGAGAAATCCGGGGAGTAGCCTCTCCTATAAACATCCGCAAGTTATTTCACCGAAGACAATATTTCTTCAATTTGAGTTCTATTGACTTCGTTATCATCTGCGTTTACTACAAGTAAAACTTTCTCTACTCCACTATCAGGCGTTAATTCAAAGTGTTGTCGCACTCCCCTTGCAATTGCTGGAATATACTTTCTTAAAGATTCCGGTGTTATCTCACCAATAAACGGCACAGCAACTGTTCTAACCTCAGGATCCAAACTCGCCTCACGTAATGAATGAGATACTGCTTCCCGTAACACTTCAGTTGTTTGACCAACTCCCGAATCAACATTTACGTGTACTATCTTTCTTATACCTAAATCATTTCCGCCGACTTGTGTCGCTCGTGCAAAACCAATTGGTAAATTTTTTACTCCTTTTTCTCCAATTCTCTGTAATCCATCAATATATTCACGATACCTTTCTCTTGCTTCAGTAAAAGGATTACTTCCATATTTATTTTGTAGAAGTTCTGCTTCAAGAGATTTTCCCGAAAAAGACGAGTCCTGAGGACAAACAAGCGCATCCGCCAAAACTTCATCTATCCTTCCAAACGTAAAGTCAAACCTATCTCTTATAGTAGGCATCTCCTTAAATGTAGTTACTTTTTGTTCTTCGGTTAACAAATCTTCAACCATACCCTTATTTTCTCACATTATGTAAATTTGTAAATTAAACGAATCCTATAGCATGAACATATATGGTAAAATATCCCCAATCGCACTTTAACATCTACCGATTGATATCCCAATGGTGGAGGGAACTTTGGAAATAAGGAGTAAATAAATGTTAGACTAAAATCAATGAAACCTTTCCCCGTAAAATCGGATAAGTTAGATGTAAGAGGGTTTGATAACCGACAGGTTGTAAAAATTGCACAAGATTTCTTTAAGGCTTTAATGCATAAAACCAAAAGACAACTTTATATCAGAAGCGCTTATTTTGGTAAAAAGAAAATTTTCTTCACCTATTTTTGGAAACACCTTTATCAGAAATCGCCTAGACAAAGAAGAATAAGGATTGTATATCTGCCTTGTGCTATCGAACTAATTCAAAAATGCAGAAATGCACCGGACTCGATGATAAACACAAGTAAAGAAATCGAAATGTTTCACCGTTTTACGGGAATCACAAAAGAAAAAGAACTATTTTACGTTCAGATTAAGGAGAATATAAAAACAGACAGAAAAGAATTTATGTCGGTCTTCCCCGCGAAAGGTTAAACCAAAAAAAATCCCCTGCTGTGAAGCGCAAAGACTTCCGCTGGGGAGTTATATTTATAATACCCCTTTATAAGAAAAAGTCAATTATCATAAATTGACTTTCAAACCGAGTCAGATTCGGATCCAAAGTTCCCTTCATCAATGGGAACTTGCAAATCATTTGCTGCGCCTCTCAAAAAAAGGCGAGAGCTTTACTGGCAGCAAAGAGTTTTTCCGGGGTAGTTCTTGGAAACAGGGTGACGCCTGGCAAGTTATAAAAATAGTCGTGGAAAAACTTCAACCCAATTTTTCAAGACACGTCAAAAGGAGGCGTGCCATGAACAAAAGATTACTTCTTTCCCTCGCCAGTATCCTACTGGCAATCATCTTGGGCCTTCTTTTCGCCCAAGCAATGGGCTACGCGCAGACGGGTCCTGTCGGATCCCGCCAGGGCGACAGCCCTTTGGATGGCAGCCAGGACACGGAAAATACGGGAACGGTTGAAGCCTTTATCATAGACGACGGCGACGGTGACGGCGTAAACGATACCGAACCGGGCGTCGCTGGACTCTGGATCGAAGTCCGAGACACCTCCGAGAACGTCGTATGCACAGCTGTATCTTCCGAGTGGGGAGCTTGGTGTTACAACGTGCCAAACGGCACGTACACTGTAGCTCTTCTCCCAGAAGATTGGATTCCCACTCTGTCTCTTGAGGTAAGCGTGGAGATCAACAGTAACACCGTGCACGTTGACTTCGGGCTTTGGCAGTTACCCCCCGAACTCAATGATGCGATCGTCTCCGGCAACTGGCACGACTGGCAGTACTCCACGGACTGGTTCGTCCCTGATCCAGTGGATCCTGACGATCCGGCCCACCTGGCAGACAATGTCGGCGCAGGATGGGATGCAGTATCCCAATCAGAAAGGCTGGGGAACTTTTACCAGCACTTCTGCGGAGATAACCAACAGACTGCAGTCCGAACCCACTGGCTGGATAAATTCGACCCGAGCCTGGTGCTTCAATCCGAGTTGGCCGCTCGCGGTTATCAGTTCCTGCATCTATATGATCAGGACTTCTGGCAGTTGGGCGAACTTACAAACGTGTGGGTTCAAAACTTCACGGTCGACTGGGCAACTTATTGCTCCGTGCCCCCTATCGTAACACCTACCCCTACAGGCACGTCAACGTTGACCTCGACGCCAACTGGAACCCCCACACCCACTCCAACGGGATCACCGCCCCCGACCGCGTCCCCGACGCCAACGCCAACTACCACCACGCTGACTCCGACCACACCCCCAACCTTCACTCCAACTCCGACCGGAACCCCGTCTCCAGAAACGGAGTTCGAAATTTTCGTCCCAATCGTTATACGGGACGAATAAAAATCAATCGGTATGGTAGGGCATTTCAGTCCCTCAAAAGACTCGGGGTGCCCTACCCCCTTACTCCCCCGCCACTGCGGGAATGAAACGCGCTTTCGCGATAAACTTCGGCCACGCCGGTTAACCCATCCGCGGTTAATTTGGCTAATGCCTAAAGTTTTCGCGTAAGGTCGAAGAAGAATATGTTGTCGTGGGGTTTGAGTTTTAGCACTCATTCCATTTTTTTGCATTCATTTGCAAATCCCACCCCAACCTCTATTTGTCTATCTACCCAGCGCGTTTTTTTATGTCAAAAAAACTTAAATATGATATCCTGTAGTATAATATTTCCAAATCGCACTTTAACAAAAAAGCGGGTTAAATAATTTTCTCTTAATGAGGGAAAAGTAAAGTTAATAATTTTTTTAACCTTACCTCTCCCTTATTAAGGGATTCCTGTTACTTACCGCGCACCCGACAAAAAAGAAGGGTCTTTACTGGCGGTTAAGTATGAGCTGGCGGTAACGCAGCTCAGGGGACAAAAACCCATAGGAAAAAATCTAAATGGAGGTGCAAAATGCACAAAAAATCTGTTCTACATTTGATCCTGACTAGCTTGTTAATGTTTACCCTATCGGTTGTGGTTGCGCCGGTCAGCATCGCCCAGGAGCCTGAACCCCCCCTTCCAATACCGACTGAGCTTCAAATCCAAGCGAATCCAGGTGACGTGGTTGCAGCAGTAGTCTCCTACTGCGAGTGGTTCGGTTGGCAGATAGTGGGAGTCGAGGACATTGGAAATACCCCAGAGGTAGTTTTACTTGTGGGCACGGGGTCCTACCCCTGGTTCCATGACTTCGATGATGCCTACTATTCGGATTACGCTGTGTGGTATGTCGCCGGAGAACCTACTTTCGTCCGCCTATGGGACGAAAGTTATGTCAATCCAAACGACCGTCCACATTCTGGTGGAAACTGGTGGGTAGGCATAGCCTACTATGGGCTGGAGATTCAAAGCCAAGATCCAGTCTTTGGTCAGGTTTACTCTACGCACCAGTGTTATTGGGATCTACTCCCGATTATTATTCGGGATTAGCCCCAGTACAACAAACCCGCTACGGGGAGAGTTTTCAGCTTCCGAGCTGAGGGGGAACTCTCCCCACCTTTCGTTCCTTCGGGAACAGAAAGGGCGGATGGCGCTTGTTTTGAAATTTTGCTTGCCAATAGGCGGGCAAAAAAGATAAATAAGCAGACTTAAAAAAATGAGTAAAGGGTTTTCGAGTAAAGGCTACTCGAAGGTAAGTTTTTTGCAATTTTAATTGCAACCAACCACCCACAACCCACAACTCACCACTTTTCAAGTCATCCGCATTCTTGAGAATATGAGTTTATTTCGTATTTTGAAGAGTGCGCTTCATTTTGTATCCTGTAGTACAATACAACTCATAATGAATAAGGAAGCCGTAATTGTAGCTGGAGTAGTGGTAGGTACTACTTGTTGTTTCCTTACCTTTGCTGGAGATAAGATTCAAACAGCCCCAGTCGATTCTCCACCGGAACCAAAACCAGGAGAAGCTATTCCTTCTCAAACTGAAGTTCCAGCACTACCTGAGACTGAAACCACCGCAATCTTAGCCTCCCCGATACCTCCCAGCGAATGTCCGGAAGGCTGGATAGGTGAGAAAATCGATGAAGGTGAATGGCCTTTGCAAGTAATAAGAGATCTTACAGATCCTGACAATTTAGAAGGACCGTTTAAACTTATCCATAGGGATGGTTCAGTACAAACTTTTGAAACATGGGATGAATTTCCAACGGTATATCCGGGAGAAGAAATCTGTGTCAAAAATGGAGGACGCGGGAATCATCCTGGAGGTACTATTTATGAAGCAAGAAATACACAAAAAATAATCAATAATTATGTACTAGGACAAATTATATATATTGCAGAAATCAAGAATAGTCTGCGAATCCCAATCTAGATAATATTAATTTTTAATCTATCTTGCTTATACTTTTCTAATATGAGGTAACTAAACATCAAAATGGTCTGTTTGCTGGAAATAGTGTTAATATATTATTAATGTACAAACTTTTTTCCTTCCTCTTCTTCACAATGATAACTCTTGTTCTAGTCTTTGTTTTCACAGACAAACACGGAACCGGAATCGATTTATTCCTTGTTCTTTGTGCTTTTATCTATATAGCTTTTATCTTCTTTGTAATCATTAATTCATTCTTTGCCGCCAAAAAAAGTTTTAAAAATATTGGCTTGGTAAAACGCCTTACGGAAAGATTAGAAAAATTCAAATATCTGCAACTTTTCATTTCATCCACCTTAATACTCACTTATATACTCACGGTAGTATTATCTGTTTCTTTCATATTTGGTCTATTTGTTTATCCATTATTCAAAGATGTTGTTGCCGAGAGATTCAAGCCAGAAGGCGATAACCGTATTTCTTCGGACATATACAACATTAGAACCACCATGAATGTGCTTGGGTACGATATTAAAGATCTCAAGCAAAAACTATATTTTTCCGAAAACCCGGAAAGTTATAGATACGAGGATGGCAAGTATACTTACGAGTTAAAACTCGATACAAATAAGCTTTTTGAATATGGGAGAACAGACTATTACAACTACAATATTAAAATTCATTTTAAAGAAACCGGAGTAGCGGCCGCAGGTTGGCGATCCGGCGGTATCGAGGTACACCAAACAGATGCTCAAGGACTTAAAAGTACTGTTAGTAAAATTAAGGCAGAGTATCGCAAACTCCCACTTCTAAATGACAAGGATGTGTTTGTAATTACTGTAGTAGATAAAGATACAGAGTACTTCTACGTACTGTATCCCAAAAATACTACTTACAACGATGACTATACAACTGCAGCCAACCTTGATTACGTCGAAGGGTTTGTGGCTTCTTATGACGATTATGAATTCTTGGAAGATAAAAGCAAAATCCGACTATTCTTAACCGTACCTTTGAACGGAAGCGCTACAGCAATTTTAACATTAAAAGAAGATGAAAAAGGTACTGTCAGCACTACATTAGGATTGGAAGAGGTTGAGTAATTAACCTTATTTCATGCCATCAAAATACCCGCTTAAAAAAGCGGGTATTTTTTTAACATCCAAAATATGACTAGAAGCGGAGCCCGTTATTTATACAGTTTAACGGCGAACTTAAAAACTGGGTGTAATCACACCCCGTTAGATAAAAATATCTAATGGGGCCTTCCGTGAGAACTCCTTAGAAAGGAGGTGATCCATCCGCTCCTTCCAGAACGGATACCTTGTTCATGTATATTCCCAATCTTTCGATGGGCATGGACTATATCTTCATCCGCAATATCTTAAGCTTTTCAGGATGTAGTGATCCTATTTTAATAGCAAAATCTCTGTAAGATTTTGAACTTACAAAGAAACGCCAGTAATTAGGATCTATCCTCTTGCTTGGATTGTGAACAATACCAGTTTTGATATTTACTAAATTCAAATAATTCTTTACTTCCAAAAGATCATTCAAGTCTTTTTGGCAAAAGTAAATATAAAACCGGACATTTTCGCTTTTGGCAATTCCACCTTCTGCGTCGAAAAACCCTCGTATGTAGTCTAACTTTTCTTCTTTATTTGATACTTGGAAATCTTTTATTAAAGATTTAGAAAATTCAATAATCCAAAGATTACGATCTTTTCCTTCCTTATATATCCAAGCTTTTCTACCAAGATCCTTTATTCCCTGCTGAATGAGTTCGGCGAACAATTTACTCTTAGTAGATATACGATAAGCATTTTTTCGACTGGTGGCATCATGCAAAAGACCAAGTAAGTAAGCCTTCGTAATTTGCGGAGTCGGCGTGTAGTCTCTACGGAGTCCCACTCGACTTCGCTCGTGGCTATAGCCCTGAGCTTTATCGAAGGGTTCCCTCGGTATTACCATATGAATACAGTTTATACCGAATATAAACCGAAATTCAAGTAGGCTTCACCGATACAGCCGAATTTGTCTAGAGAATTACTTCCCTAGGTCGCAACAAATGCAGAATGCATCCACGACTTAATTCTTGTCGCTGGTCTCACCTTCCCCCGATTCAATCGGGGTTCGGGTGCTCCCAACTTCACTAACTTGACGGATTGCGCTTCACTGAGGTTATCGCGCGTTCCCACCCGGCGAGCGGCTTTCCCGCACCGGGCGAGCCGTAATGTTTATTCATTCCTGACCTTAAATAGGTAATATAATCAAGTTCTTCGCTAGTTAGTTTTCTTTTATCTTGTCTACCCTTAACTAATCTTGCTATTTCCTCAAATATGGAAAAAGATTTTGCCTTAATTCCTTTAAGTCTATACTTTTGAAAAAATGGAATTAGCACCCTGTAAATGTCATCTCTTTTTGAAATTTCAAATACATATGCTGGCAATTTCCCTTTTACATTCGACTTTTGGTAAACACTTCCTACAACGAAAAACTTTTTTAATTCTTCCAGAAGAGGTCTATTCCCGATTGCTTGAGCTATGAAAAATCGAAATTCAATTCTATTATCTTTTCTCAAACTAACAAGAAAGCAACCTTCTCCTTCTGTAAATCCTACAATGTAGTCAGGCGTTAACACTACGTTTTTCCCTTCGGTAATACTAATTTCAGATTACAAATATAACCCGAAAATGTCAATTACCTAATATGGAAAAGCTGACTTCCTTACAAGCTTTAACCTCAATCTTATAAGGATCTCCCTCGGTTATCATACCCTCTGTTCCCAACATGAATAATAAGCTATTTTGACTGACTTCCTTCCGACCGCCCGGCGAAAGTCGTCAAGCTTTATTAAATTATCCCTGCTGTTTGCCTCAAGCCCTCTGCCCTCACAAGTTACCCGATAAGGACTGCTTTTTGTTTTTTTGGCTACCCCGATTTAACCGGAGGTAGGATTTTAACCTACTAGAGGATATGACTGCAAGGCGCGTTGTTCCTAAATATAAATATTATAGGCGGTGTGTACAAGACCCGAGAACGTATTCACCGCGACTTAGCTGATTCGCGATTACTACCAATTCCGCGTTCATGAGGGCGAGTTTCAGCCCTCAATCCCCACTGAGAAGCCGTTTGATGGGATTAGCTCCGTCTTACGACTTGGCAACCCATTGTCGGCTTCATTGTAGCATGTGTGTAGCCCTGGACATAAGGGCCATGCTGACTTGACGTCGTCCCCGCCTTCCTCCCGAGAATGACTCGGGCGGTCCCGTATGGATATTTAACATACGGCGAGGGTTGCGCTCGTTACCCCACTGAAGGGAACACCCCACGGCACGAGCTGACGACAGCCATGCAACACCTGTCCCGATGTTTTAATTGCTTAAAAAGATCCTATTTCTAGGACTGTCATCGGGATGTCAAGTCCAGGTAAGGTCCTTCGGTTCGTCTCGAATTAAACCACATGCTCCACTGGTTGTGCGGGTCCCCGTCAATTCCTTTGAGTTTTAATCTTGCGATCGTACTCCCCAGGCGGCTCGCTTCACGCGTTAGCTTACGCGGCGCACTCAATAAAGAACACACCGCTAGCGAGCATAGTTTACGGCCAGGACTACAGGGGTCTCTAATCCCTTTCGCTCCCCTGGCTTTCGTCCCTCAGCGTCAAATAATACCCAGCTACTTGCCTTCGCCCTAGGTGTTCCTGTCGATATCAACGGATTTCACTCCTACACCGACAGTTCCAGTAGCCCCTGTATTCTTCAAGTCTGATAGTATTGTCCCCCTTTCCGAGGTTGAGCCCCGGTATTTAAAAGACAACTTACCAAACCGCCTACGAACTCTTTACGCCCAATAAATCCGGACAACGCTTGCACCCCCCGTATTACCGCTGCTGCTGGCACGGAGTTAGCCGGTGCTTATTCTCCCCTCGGTCTCCCTCGGGGCAAAAGAAGTTTACAACACGAATGCCTTCATCCTTCACGCGGCGTCGCGGCGTCAGACTTTCGTCCATTGCGCACGATTCCCAGTTGCTGCCACCCGTAGGTGTATGGGCCGTGTCTCAGTCCCATTCTGGGGGGTCACGCTCTCACGTCCCCTACCCGTCGTAGCCTTGGTAGGCCATTACCCCACCAACTAGCTGATAGGCCGCAGGCCCCTCCTTCGGTGGATAGTTACATCCTTTTCTCGCACTCCGTGCGAGTAAATCCAAAATCCCAATTTCAAATGTCAAATAATTTGTCATTTTGATTTTGAGCTTTAGATTTCTCGTACGAAGTACGAGGTCATGCGGTATTAGCTCGTCTTTCGACGAGGTATTCCACACCAAAGGGTAGGTTCCTACGTGTTACTCAGCCGTTCGCGACTCGCCTCTTACGAGGCTCGTCCCACTTGCATGCTTAAGGCACGCCGCTAGCGTTCGTCCTGGGCCAGGATCAAACCCTCAAATAGTGACGAGTTTGTACCCTAAACGTAAAAACATTTAAAATACTTCGTCTTTACGCTTCCAGTCATATTTTGAATGTCAATGTGCCTTAAAATTAAAAAGCCCACCAGATGGTGGGCACCTCAATTAGCCTTCCGCCAATTGGCGGATAGCCATCTGGTATCTGTTAAGTTTTCATTCTTAAACCACGTTAGACGTGGTGCAAGAGTATTATATCATAGCTCTCAAGTGACTCAACCCCTAAAATATTATTAATTGATGCTAAGGAATTCATTTATAAGTTTTTTAGCCTCAGAAATATTTTTATATATTTTCAATTGGAATTTTGGAGCTTCTTTTTTCGAAACTCCCCGGATCATAAAGCTCAAATCTCTCAATAAATCCTCCCTTACTAAACATAAGATAGGAGTTTCATCTAACCTCCTCTGGGGTTTTAAAATTGCTCTTTCTATTTCCATACCGACACCATATGAAGGACCGTTTACGACGGCTACAACATGAGTCGCTTCATCAACAAATTTTGTATCCGTTTTTCGAACAAAAAACCAAGGATTTGGCTCTTTTTCCCTATCAAAACCGGTTTTGTCAAGAAACATTCTGATGTGCTCTTTTTTATTTCTTGCCCCAACAAAGTCACTCAAGACGTCCGCCCCGTTTTCTTTCATAAACTGCACTAACTTCCACCCGAAGTCGCGCTCAGTATCCGGCATCCCGGTTACTGTGTTGGAAAAATAAACTTTTTTCCCTTTGAATGGTTTTTCGTTTTTCATACTTGCAGACTCAATCCCAAAGTTCGGGATGAAGAAATCGCGCAAGTGCCATTATTAACCCATCTCTATACCCTTCGGCTCTCGTGATTGCACCATTAGTGATAAACCCAAAATGACCTTCTTTTTGTTTCATATTTACTCCTCCAGAATGGATATCAATAACTTCGCCGAGTTCTTTTCCTTTTATTATTAATCTCATCATTTTTCTAGGAATTTCTACCCTCACAGTTGTAGCAATACCTATCTGTCCCTTTTTATTAACAACAACAACCCACCCACAATCGAACCACTTTTCCCCTATTTTATGAAGTCCTCCCTCAAAACCAATTCCAAAATCTGCTTTTCCTGTCTTTAGTGCTTTTTTTGCTCTGTTAGAAGCACCTTTTATACTTTCTTCATCACTCATTGGCTGGTCTGAAACTCCAGATTTTACTTCCAATCCAATGACACTCCGATTCTTTTTAGGCCATAACTTTTCAAAAGCTTCCTTCGTCGCTTGAATTTTCACTGGATTCTTGGAACCAACGACAACTTTCATACCAGTTTATTGTAATAAATGTTTAATAAAGTACATACCATTAAAAAGTAGACTTTATATTTTTTACCTAGAAGCTTAATGAAGTCTTTGCAGTAATCATATGTTGTAAAAGCCCCACCCAAAAACAAAAGCGGCTCCCCCTTACCAGCAACAAACGATTCAAGTTTCATCAAATACTATTATATAATGCATTTATATGAATCAAAATTACACGCACATTAACTTGATTCGGCTGCGAGTAAGATTTACGTTTTCATCTTGCATTTACCTAAAAGTATGTCGATAATCTAAGTAATACCAGTTAATCCTACTTAATGAAAAAAATAGTTTATATTTTTTTGGCTATAGTTTTTATTCTCTCGGGTATAGCTATCTTTCTACAAATAAAGCAAAAGATTACACCCAGAAAAGAAGTAAAACTCGTGGAAGAGTTTCCTCAAATTCCAGTTTTTCCGGCATCAATACTATTGGATTCTAAAAAATCAGACAGTGAAGAAGGATTTGTTTATGAAGCTACTTGGCAAACAAATGAGGCCGTTCCAGCAATAGAAACCTGGTACGAAAAGGAATTGCAGAAAGCCGGGTGGAAAATTGTGACAACACCTGCCGACAACGAAAACGAAAGTATTCAGCTTTTAGTTGTCGAGAAAGACCAATTCCTATTAAACATATCTATTATTCGTGATCCTTCAATTTCAAAAACTAATGTAATCGCGCAGTTTGCGAAAAAACCTCCTGTGGACGTAGAGAACGAGGAGAGTGAGTAGTTATGAAAAAGATAAAATATTCAGTCCTTTCTTGGACATTCCTATTTCTTCCTCTCCTTTTCTTCTTTACTTTTCTTTTCACTCAACCGGTCGAGGCTCAAACATCTTTTAAGTTCGTTGCATGGGGAGATACCAAAACAGCAACAAGTGTTCTAGCTTCGCTTTCCAATCAAGCAAAAACGTTAAATCCTAACTTTACAATTTATGCAGGAGATTTAGTCGACAGTTGGAGTGAAGCAAGAATTGATACATGGATATGTTCAATAAATGGTAGTACCTCTTGTGGATCAAGTAATGGAATAGAAGATATTACCTTCCCCGTAAGAGGAAACCACGACTCGGGAAGCGGTTCCGGAGCAGGTAGTTCGTGGTCAAACAATATAAACCAGGCGCAAACAGTAACGAGCGTTGGTGCTACAAATTATTCAGAGTTAACCAAAGATCAAACTTACTCATTCGATTATGCTAACTCGAGATTTATTGCAGTCGATGTTTTGGGGGGCGCTGACAGATTGTCAGCGGCTCAAATCGCTTGGATAGATCAAAGATTAACCGATGCCGAAACCAGAGGTCTTACCCACGCATTTGTCTATTTCCACGGACCTATTTACTGCGTAGACGGTCACTGTAGTTGTAGTACTCTTACCGGATGTATGTCATCAGCCGCTATTAGTTTGGTGAATGTCTTAAGAAGTCATCCCGTATATTCGGGATCATTTCATGGACATGAACACGTAAACGCATACGTACATTTAAACACTTCCCGTATTCCGGAGGCGGCAGGACCTTTTGAGATTGAAGAGTTTGTAACCGGGGACGCCGGCGCAGGAGTCGATGGCTGTAAAGCTAATAGGACCAACTATTGTATGACCGGAGCGCATGGCTTTGCACTAGTTACTGTTTCCGGAAATACTTTTAAGATTGACTATTACAAACAAGGTGGATCAAGTCCCGACAAAACTTTAACCTTTACCAAAGGAGCGCCTCCACCAACCACCATTACACCAACTCAAAGGCCTACAATAAGTCCAACTAAAACACCAACACCCTCGCCAACACGATCTCCATCTATTTCACCGACTAAGACTCCTACTC
>Ga0209542_10002443_pt1 | contig 41543 bp, 49 predicted proteins | sample RifCSPhighO2_01_FD_184028 | JGI IMG/M metagenome (GOLD analysis project Ga0209542, IMG submission 184028) | Soil microbial communities from Rifle, Colorado - Rifle CSP2_plank highO2_0.1 (SPAdes) (version 2) | ecosystem: Environmental > Terrestrial > Deep subsurface > Rock core/Sediment ... | reverse complement strand
GAAGCTGTCCGCCGCGTTCGCATCGAGCAAGTCATCAAAACCCCCGGCTACGACGGCGTCTATGGCATTATCAAGGTCTTTGCCGACGGCGAACGAGCCAAATTTGCAAAATCTCCGCAAAATCTGTTATTTTAAATATATTCTACAAATCATCGCATATGCGATGATTTGTAGAAAGTATAAATAAATAGATAAATAATATGAAAACATATTTTAAACAGTCGATCTCTCAAATAATAGATGATTCACTCCCTGAACCAATATTGGAACTGACAGAGGAAAGGATTGAAAAGTTAAAAAATACAGCCGAAGTAATAATGGGAGTATTGTCAATCGCGACTATATTAACAATGACCGTAGTTGCCCCCAATGCTATTCAGGCGTTGAAATTGTTTCAAAAAAGAAAAGGCAAGAAGTTTTCTACTAAACAAAATAAACAAAAAATTCTTAAATCTTTCTACTATTTACGAAGTAAGGGTTATATAGAGTTTAAAGCGCGCGGCAAAGATTATGAATTATTGCTGACTGATAAAGGGAAAAAACAGATAAAGAATCTCAATTTCGATACTCTAAGCATAGCCGCTCCGGCTACTTGGGATGGAAAATTTTGGCAGATTGCTATCGATATTCCAGTTAAGTATAAAACGGCTGCTGATTATCTCCGTACTAAGCTAAAAGAACTTAATTGCTACCCATTACAGAGAAGTTTGTGGTTTTATCCGCATGACCCTCGAGGAGAAATAGAGTTTGTCGCTAGAACTTATGGTGTAGCAAATTACCTTACTTTTATGAAAATAGAGCGTATGGAGCAGGATGACGAGTCGATGTTGCGAGAGTATTTTCGGAGTCTCTCGATCATTTAACTAATTATCATATTTCTACAATTCATTGCATATGCAATGAATTGTAGAAAGTTCGTTTGTTTTTGTGGACTTGGATTTTTGGGCAATTTGTGGTATGATTTTTAAACTTTAAATCATGGAAGCGTCGCATAGCGGTCTAGTGCAACGGCTTGGAAAGCCGTGGCCCTTTTGGGCCTCGTGGGTTCGAATCCCACCGCTTCCGCCAAACAAATAATTATGATCTCAAAAAATTATTTTTTTCTGTTCCTTATTCTTACGATCCTGATAACGCAAATTGTGACTAGGTTCTGGCCGCGGCATGCTCCAAAAATAGGAAACTTTCAACCTCATCACTATATGATTGGCCTTGCGTTGATTGCCCTATATTTCTTGATCCCTAAGTTAACAATTTTGGCAATCGGCGCCGGTTTGGTCGTTGACGAAATACCTTTGTTTTTCATATTCAAAACCTGGAACTGGCCGGATAATCATTGGAAACAGTATCATTCCTGGGAGAGTATTTTGGGAATCATCGCTATCGCAATTGTTATGTATTTCGCCGTTAGTTTTTTGCCGATTATGGTAAAAAAATTATAGATGGCCACTAAAATTAAAGTCAGACCACAGAAGGTTTCGGACGCGAAAAGTTTTTTTGAAATTCTTAACAATGATAATTTTCGCTATTTTGGGGCCAGGCCCAAGACTATCAAAGAAGAGATAGCTTTTTTGAAAAAGAACCCGAGATGGCGAAAGCAAAACTTCGCCTATAATTTTTCCATCTTGTTAGGAAAAGAACTTGTGGGGGGATGCGGTATTCACATCAACCAGCACCGCCTGCACATTGGCGAGATTGGTTATTTTGTAGACGAGTCGTATTGGGGCAAAGGTATCGCGACTCAGGCTGTAAGCTTCTTAGAAACTCTGGGTTTCGGCAAACTCAAGCTAAAGCGGATCGAGATTTTGATGGAACCAAAAAACAAAGCCAGCGAAAAAGTGGCAGTAAAAAACGGCTACAAAAAGGAAGGCCTGATGAAAAAGGTTGTTTTCTCGAAAAGAGCCAAGGATTATCGAGATTGTTATTTATACGCGAAGGTTAAATAATTCTATGAATAAAAATTATTTTGAAATTTTTAAAAGATATCGAACTAGAAAATACAACCGTGATCTAGAGAAATTACAGAAAGATTTTGCCAGTCGCGGACTTGCATATTCAGGGATGAGAGAAAAAGCACAGCAATGGCTGAAAGAAGATTTTGATGATGAGGTTAAAATGAAGCAGGAAGAAGCAGCGATAGGGGAAGAAGAGTCGAAGCAAAGACGCGCCAATATTCTCTCAATCGTCATTTTAGCAGTACTGGCCTTCGCCACTTTTATAGGCACGGTTTATTATGCAGAAAAAAACTTCAACGAACAATATCGTCCATATATTGTCTTTGAGCAAGAGTCTACTGATTTTGATTATTTGATAGGTGCAGATGAGAAAGACAATATAATCAATGATAATATTGCAGTGATTTCGACGAGGCTTTCGAATACCGGTTTAGTACCAGCCAAATTTAAAATTTCAGAAAAGACCAACGGTATTTATAATGAAGTACAGTGGACACCAAGGTCGGCCGAAGAAGGTATACTCGCTCCTAAACAGAATGTTTTATTAAGTTGGCAGGTTGAATGGGACACTAATTCTCAGTTGTTTAGTGATTGGAGCAAGAAAACAAAACAGATATTACCTATAGGTGAGGTAACTATTAAAATCGATTATTCTCGGATAAACGATGCAGAGACTAAGTATTACACTCTTTTAGGCAATAAAGTGGTACTTGATGAAAAGAAGTCTATTGATAAAAATACTGGGATTACTTCCGGCAAGTTTGATTGGTTTATTAAAGAGATGAATTAGTTTGTTTATGCTCCCCTCTGAAGAAATAAAGGAAAAAATTAATATTGTCGATTTGATCGGCGAGACTGTCGTGCTCAAAAAGGCGGGCGTCAATTTCCGCGGGCTGTGTCCGTTTCACCACGAGAAATCGCCGTCATTCGTTGTCTCGCCAGTCAAACAGATCTGGCATTGTTTTGGCTGTGGCCTGGGCGGGGATATTTTTGAATTTATAAAACAGACTGAAGGCGTAGATTTCCCTGAAGCTCTGGAAATATTAGCTAGCCGCGCAGGCATCACTTTGCGCCGGCCGGAAGGCGGAATATCATATTCACCAGACAAGAAAAAAAATCTCTACGACATCAATAGCTGGGCCGCGCTTTATTATTCGAAAGTTTTGGCTGAATCTGAGGGTAGTAAGACATCACGGGAATATTTACAAAAAAGAGGATTAAAATCTGAGACCATAAAACAATGGCAGATTGGTTACGCGCCGGATGGTTATCATGCGTTTGAGGAATTTATCGTCAAAAAAGGATACACGAAAAGCGAAGCGGCAGAAGCTGGATTGCTAATAAAACGCGACCCTTCGACAAGCTCAGGGAATAATTCTGACTATTTTGATAGGTTTCATGATCGGGTGATGTTTCCGCTTTTTGATGTGCATGGCCGGGTTGTTGGATTTACGGGCCGGATTTTACCGATAACCTCCCCCAGCCTCGCTCCTTCCCGAGGAGGGGAGGTCGCTAAGTACGTCAATTCACCCGAAACTTTAATTTACAATAAAAGCCGTCTCATTTACGGGCTGAACTTTGCGAAAACTGAAATCCGTAAAAAGGATGAGGTAATAGTCGTTGAAGGAAACGTAGATGTTATCACTTGCCATGAAGCCGGTTTTCGTAATGTTGTGGGTTCATCGGGCACCGCTTTTACAGTCCAGCAGCTCGAATCACTCAAAAGGTTTACGCAAAACGTGAGTTTTGCACTCGACGCTGACGAGGCCGGTTTGGCTGCGCTTCGCAGGGCTGTGGAGTTAGCGCTGGCCGCTGATTTCAACGTAAAAATCATTTCCATACCGAAAAACCTGGCCAAAGACCCGGATGAGCTGATTCGTAAAAATCCGCCCGCAGGCGGGTGGGAAGAGCAGGTTAGAGGCGCCCAGAACTTTCTCGACTTTTATTTTTCCAGGGTTTTTGCTACAATGGATTTACAATCAAACACTGGCAAAAAACAAGCGGTGCGCGAGTTAGTACCGCTTTTATCACTTTTGCCTAACAGTATTGACCGCGTCCATTATTCACAAAAATTGGCCGGCACTGTAGGCGTAACAGATCAGGTTATTTTGGACCTGGTAAACAAACAGAATTCAGGAAATAAAAACACAGCAGGATCTCGGCCGTCTCAGCTTTCTACAAATAGTTTTGGCGGCCAAGCAAGAAAAACCAAACAAGAACTTCTCGAGGCTCGGGTACTCGGTCTGTTTCTTAAATTCCCGGAAGATTTTACAGCCGAGACAAATCAGCTCAGCTCCGCTTTATTTGTAAGCCAGATCCATCAGGAAATTTTCAGCGCGATAGCCGCAGAGGCGGAAATGAACCGTTTTCAGCTGGAAAACATTCTGGCGGACTATCCACGGCTTGCTTCAGAAATTGATCTTTTGGTTTTTGCTCTCGAAAATGAGATCGCTTTGACGCCAGGCTGGAATCTAGAGCTTTTGAAAAAGAATTTTTTTGGACAGTTCCACCTGGAATCGATCAGGCGGCGCATGCAAATTTTAAGCGCTCAGATCAAAATGGCGGAAGCGGAAGGCCGTAAAGAGCAGGTGCAAAGCTTATCTTTAGAATTTAATCATTTAAGCGCGCAACTCAGCAAATTTTATATACAGACCCCATAATAAAATTATAATGAAGAAAAAGCAGAAAAAAATCAGAAAACCCTTGCGCAAGCAAGCAAGAGGAAAACCGCTACGCAAGCAAAAGCATCTGTTTAAAAAGCACCGCCTGTCCAGGGAAAAGCGCGTTTCCAGGGAGACCAGCAAACCAGCCGTAGTTTTTGATTGGGAGAAAGCGATCCGCGACCTCGTTCACAAAGGCCAGATGCGCGGTTTTGTGACAGAGTCTGAGATAATCCACGCCATGCCGTATTTGGAAGAAAATATTGGAGCGGTGGAACAGCTATATGCTGATCTTGATAAGATCGGGGTGGAGGTGGTTGATACAGAGGTGGCTTCGATCTGGGAGCAGGGTAAAACCGAGCCTGCCGGCCCGCGCTCAAAATCTGTAAGCGCTACTCCGGAGAGCTATGATCTTGCGGATATTTATGATGATTCGATTCAGATGTACCTCAGAGAGATCGGCAAAGTACCGCTTCTGAAAGGTAAGGAAGAGGTAGAGCTTGCCCAGCGCATCCAAAAAGGCGATGTTAGCGCGCGTAAGAAACTCACGGAGGCGAACCTTCGGCTTGTCGTGTCCATTGCTAAAAAATACATGGGACGCAATTTGGGACTTCTCGATCTCATCCAAGAGGGCAACCTCGGTCTGTTTCGCGCAGTAGAGAAATTTGATTGGACCAAGGGATATAAATTTTCGACCTACGCTACCTGGTGGATCCGTCAGGCCATAACCCGGGCACTCGCTGACCAGTCCCGCACAATTCGTATTCCCGTGCACATGGTGGAAACCCTCAACAAATACGCCCAGGCCGAGCGGTCGCTAGTCCAGGAGCTAGGCCGCGAGCCAACCGTAGAGGAAATCGCCGCGGAAATGGGGGTTGAGGTGTCGAAAGTCCTGCAGCTCCAGAAAATTTCCCAGGAAACTGTGTCGATTGATACTGCGGTCGGAGACGAGGGTGATGAGGAAGACAGCCGCCTTGGTGATTTTATTGTCGACGAACAGACCTCTGTGCCGTCCGAAAGCGCTGGCCGCCAGCTCCTCAAAGAATATGTAACAGAGGTCATGAAAGACCTCGACCCCCGCGAACAGAAAATTTTAAGAATGAGATTTGGGTTGGAAGATGGTGTAACACATACACTTGAAGAAGTCGGAAAGGAATTCGGAGTCACCCGCGAGCGCATCCGGCAGATCGAAGCCAAAGCCCTGGAGCGCATCAAAGAGCACCGGAATATTCAGAAGCTGAGGGATTACTAAAAATTGTAAGTAGTAAGTTGTAGAGTTGTAAGCAAACCCGCCAACCGTGGTTGGCGGGTTTAAAATGACTTAAAATTTATGTACCACAAAATGCACGATCGGTTAAAGTGTGGTACATGGAAGGGGTGGACAGGAATGGGGTTTTTGAGGAAGCTTTAACAAGATTGATCTCGTATTACCTTTATTCAGGAGGACGCATGGCTACCCAGATTGCAGGATTTATTTTACGTTCAAAAGACTGCCAAAGAACAACTCGGTTTTACGCCGAACTTGGTCTCGTTGAAAATCAACACCAGCATGGCGGACCTCAGCATTACGTCATCGGTCCTCTTACTGATGACTGTGTTGCAGAGGTCTATACACGTTCTGACAGGTTCCCGCAAGACACATTGATGCTCTGTGTTGATTCGATCGATACGGCTCTAGAGATCGCAGGCAGATATGGGATCAAACCACAAACCCAGTTGTCTAAAGGGTCTGATATGGATTTCATATATATCACTGATCCTGACGGCCGGCCGGTCATGTTGATCCAAAACAAATCCTAACTAAGGACAGCAAAAATACGGCTCACGAGTGGGCCGTATTTTTTGGCTTGGAACGATGGGTCTCACTTGAATTCGGCAATTATGTAACCGCCGGGAAGTTGATATTCGATCCAGTCTGTGGGCTCTTCGGCTGGATCATCCTGTTCAGCTTGAGGTTCTTCCTCCAAATCGACCTCAATATGCGGACAAGAAAACACGGTTTGGCCAGCTAGCCTGTCTTCAGCATACTGTTTCAAAAAACCTAGGGCGACTCGGATGATATCTCCTCTTGATGACTGGGTCATATCCGGTTTGACGACCAGCGTTCGCAGATATTCCAGGGTCGTAAAAGCATCTTCACTGAGCTGTAAAGGGATTTCATGAATGTAGTCTTGCGGATCGGTTTGATCTGTCATCATTCCTCCTTTGGAGCAATATAGAGGAAAATTTAGACAGTGGGAAGCCCCGAAGGGCTGGACAAAACCTGGATTTGTCGTTATTATGCGCCTTTGAGTGATGAAGGAGGGGCAATGTCCAAACCGACAGTAAGACAGCTCGAGTTTTTGAGCGCCAGAGGGATAATAGCGCCGCCGACGAGAGCGGCATGCAGGAGCGTTATCGCTTATATCAACTCTTCGAACGGCGCTAAGGATTTTCGACAGCGAATCTCGCTTGTGCGTGAAAACCAAAATGCACTCGTAGGAAAGCCAGTCAGGGTGGCGAGTGATAACGACAGAATCGGCGTAGTCCAATGGGTAGGTTGTCAGTATGCAGTGCTCGCTGAGGTACGGGGAGCTGAAGGTCTGGCAACATATCCGATTGTGGCAATGGTGAAATTCGAGGATCGGGGCAGTAAGCTTATTCCTGTGCCGATGCTTACTAAAATATAAAAGTTCCGGGCGAATCCGTTCGCTCGGAACTTTTAATTAAATTAAACTATTGATCTTTGCCGCGAGGATGAAATCGTTTTCGGAAAGGCCATGGATTGCGTGGGTGGAAATTTCAACTCTGGCGTAGCCCCAGCCGAACTTGATGTTGGGGTGGTGGTTTTCGATTTCTGCTATTTCCCCGACTTTGTTGATGAAAGCCAGGCTGTCCGCGAAATTTTTGAACTTAAAACGGCGCGAGATTGATTTTCCATCGTTAGAAAGTTCCCAATCGGGGATATTGGGGAGATAGGCTTGAGCCACTGTTAGATCAAACGGTTTGGTGAGACTGTCACAGGGAATGCATTTTTTTGATGCTAGATCAGACAACGAGGATAATTTAGGGTTTTATTCCCTCCCTTGAGGGGAGGGGCAAGGGGAGGGTGACTAAATTTTTTCACCCCCACCTAACCTCCTCGCCTCGCCTTCGCTCGGACGAAGCGGGCCCCCTCAAGCCCACCCCAAAAGCGGTTACGCTTTTGGGGGACCCCGGCAAGGGGGAGGAATTAATACTAAGATATATCCCTGTGGGTTTCGAAAAGAAATGCGGCGTCGGGATGAAGCTCTTTGAGGACAGTGATGATTTCGCGAAAGATCTCATCGGAACTGATTTCGTTTTTCGCATCTACCCATGATTCGAGACGCTTTTGCACTGTGTCCGCAATATTTTCCGCGAGCATTTCAGAGAGATGGGCATTGCGGCAAGCCGCGTAACTTGCGGCATAGACCTTTTTGCCGTCGAATGGTTCTTTGTGACCTCGGCGTTTTACTATGTGGGGCATGTAAGTTAGCTTGTAGGAATTAGCTTGTAGCTTGTAGTGTTTGAAACTACAAGCTACAACTACTATCCTAAGTTAATAGTTCCATTGGCAATCAAAATGAGTAACCATGAAAGCGCGATCAAGAGCACGCCCACTGCCAGCCGCATAAATCCGCGGTTGTCCTGTTTCCAGCCTTTGATTTCCTGGATTTTTTTGCCAGACGCCACCAGTATCAGGATGATAATCAGGGGCGAGACAAAAATCACGTTATAGAGCACCAGAAGCAGGAATGCCCAGATGTCAAAATACTGGGACAGAATTGTGATAATCGCCAGGTACGGCGCGCCTGTGCAGGGCAGTTCCACCGCGGAAACAAAGCCACCTAAAAGCGCGATACCGAGTGTAGTGGTGTGGGAGGCAAAATGTTCAATCTTTTTCGCCATGCCCGCCGGAATAGCCAGGGAAAAACCGCGGCCATACCAGAAATAGTCTTTGATTTCCAATATCCCCGCGACCACCACCAGCAGGCCCACGCCGATCGAGAGATACTCTGTGACAACAAGCGGGATTCGGGCAAAGAAATATACAAGGCCGAGTCCGGCTGCAAGATAGACGGCAAACACAGCAAAGCAGTATACAAAACCCAGATAGAGCATGCGCCTGACTGTACCGCCGCCAGCCAGCACCACGGACATCATGAGGATAAGAACGCCAATCGCGCAGGGTTTGATCGAATCAATCGCCGCAGCAGTAATGACAGTCAGTATTGTAGGAATTTGTGCTTCAACGCCCATTCGACTACGTCCTCGCTATAGCTCGGACTTCGCTCATGGTCTGCGTTTTGTTTGGGACAAAACTTCGACCACATACCAAGTAGTCGAATGTCCCGAGCGAAGTCGAGGGGCTTAAATTATTTAACATACGTGTACTCACCATTATTAATAGCAATCTTGGTAAACCCGCAGATATGCTCGGTTTTGTCTTTTAACGGTTCAAACTCGATAATCAAACAATCCCCGGGCGGGATTTTGCTGGATGGGGAGAGGATATATCCCGGCAGATCAGATAGTTTTTCTTGGGTGATAGTTTTTGTCTGTTCATCGGCTTTATAAGCAAAAATTTGCAGAGCAGGTTGCCCGCCCTGAGGGCAATTCATTTTGTTTTGCATAATAAAATCCCCATTGTCAGTCGGCACAACGAGCAGGGTATTGGTCAGTTTTCCGCCAATGCTTTCAAAAAAATTGCCCAAGGAAACGCGGGTTAAATCTTGAACAGTGCCTTCAACGTGAATGCGGTTGTCGCCGTGTTCATGCATAAGCGGCGTGCCGATCCGGTTGGATAATCCGGTCGGCTTTTTTAGTTTCACTGGCTGGCCGCAGGAGTAAATCTGAAAATCAGCGTGCCAGTGCACCGGTCCGCCGGTTGCGGACGATTTATTTTCTGCTACCGTGGCCGCGGCAAGATATGCGGTGGTCAACACCGTTGGGACGACCATGCCGCAAAAAAGAAAGAGCTTTAAATATTCGCTCTGATCTTTTTTGAGAAGCGCGATTATCAGGAGAACTGCTATAATCCCGCCGGAGAAAAAAATCATATCATTAACCCCGTTCAATTTATATGTAGTTTAAAATTAAAAGGGTAAATTTTGCTTCTTGCCGGACCTGCCGTTATATTATCGAATACCAGACAAATTGAAACGGGGCTAACAGAATTCACAAGCGTTGGCTGTTTTTTGTTTGTGTTCGTCCTGTGAAGTGTCGCCGCAACAGACCTCGCAGCAATAAGTATCGCCTTCGTAGCGATGAATACCCACGGATTCGCTTTTCATTTTACCGCATTTGGCACATTGATGTTTTTCTTCGGTCATTTTTTTGTTTATCCCGTAGCGAACCATCATGGCTTGCTTACTGGGTTTCCTTAATTTATTTTAATTTCAAAAAAAAGCTTACGCTTAATTAAGATTATTATAGCAAATTTTTAAAAAATAATCAAGCTGGCGATCAGAAAATAAATGAGCAGGCTGATAAGGTCTTGAATGATCGTGGCAAGCGGGCCGGCGCCAAGGGCAGGGTCAGTGTGTTCCTTGTAAAGAAGCTCGGGAATGATTGTGGCGAGAGCTGGCGCGAGGCTAAGGTTGACGAACATCGCGAGTCCTACCGTAAGTCCGATTGCCGGAGAGGCCAGCCAATACATTGCGAACAGTCCGCTGATCAGTCCAAAAATCGCGCCAAGGCTTAAGCCCAAAAAAGTTTCTTTTAAAAGGTAGGGGAAAAATCCTTTTCCGGTTTGTTTCAGATGCCTGACAAAAATAGTTTCGGTTTGAGTGCCGACTGCGTCGCTGAGGTAAACGATCAGGGGAATGAAGAAAGCGAGGCGCAGATCAGCCGCGAGGATTTGTTCATATTTAGAAACCACAATAGATGCAATCATGCCGCCGATGAGGCCGAGCACCAGCCAGGGAAGGCGGTGTTCCAGGAGATGTCCCACTGGTTCTTTTGCGTCATCAGTGACAGGTGTTTGGAATTTTCGTTTGGGCATGGTGATTTATTAAATTAAATGTTTCGTCCGGAGTTCGCCAAAAGGATGCTCGATTTTGGGGTGTTGTGTCGATACCACCACTTGCTTAGCTCGACAAGGCCGAGTTTATAAAAAGGGAACGCAATAAAGCAAAAAAACGCAGGCCAAAGCCCCAAAGGCGTAGTTTTCAGAAAACGGTTAAAAAACGGGACATAGATGGCCGCGATCATGAGCGCAAAGCCCACGGCAACCGAGACAAGCAGGAATTTATTATTAAAGAGTTTTATTTTTGTAAGAGGAGCTTGTAATGATTTGAAAGCGAAAATATTGATGAGTGTTGGCGTGGCGGTGGCTACAAACACGAAAGATTGGGCCTTTACCAGGTCCCAATGCAGAAATTTGTACAGATAGAAAAATATTCCGACAAGGGTCAAGTCAGATATTAGGCTGACAACGAAGATTAATGTTTTGCTTTGCCGATCGAGAATCGGTTCCTGAGGAGAGTTAGGTTTTGCATTCATTACCCCTTTTTCCGGCGGCTCAAAAGCCATGGCCAGAGCTGGTAGGCCATCCTCGGCAATGTTGACCCAGAGGATCTGGATGGCAGTAACCGGAAATGGGGTATGGGTGATCAGCGTGGAGGTGATGAGAATTATTTCCGTAAGCGCATTAGACATCACTGTGACAGTGGCTTTTCGGATGTTGGAAAAGCCGGTGCGTCCTTCCTGGATCGCGGCCGTCATGGTACTGAAGCTGTCATCCAGAAGGATCAGATCAGAGGCTTCCTTTGCCACATCAGTGCCTGAACCAACGGAAACGCCGATGTCCGCGGCTTTGAGCGCGGGAGCATCATTGACACCGTCGCCGGTCATCGCTACCACAGCGCCCCGTTTTTGGAAGGCTGTGATAACCCGCATTTTGTGTTCCGGATTGACCCGGGCGATAATCTCCAGCTTTGTGATTCGTTTCGCCAGCTCTTTGTCAGATAGAGCGTCTAGCTGCTCACCGGTGATGACTGCTTCATTGCTTGTCTGAAATCCCAGCTCCAACCCGATGGCTTTTGCGGTCAGGATGTGATCGCCGGTCACCATGAGGATTTTGACGCCAGCGCGGCGGGTAATTTCCAAAGTATTCTTAACATCTTCACGGATCGGGTCCCGGATCGCCGCCAGCCCTAGATAAGTCAGTGAATTTATTTGCGCTGCCATTTCTTCGATTGTCCATCTTTCTCGATATTTCGACATTTCAATCTGTCGGGAGGCCATAGCAATGAGGCGAAACCCGCGTTTTGCAAGGTTTTCATAAGTCTCACGGATTTTTGCTTTTTCCGTTTCCGGGAGAGTGCTACAAGCCAGAATTTGCTCGGGCGCGCCTGTGACGAAAATTTGTATCTGCGCGGCCTTTTGGCCAGCCTCGTCGGTAGGCAGGTGAAAAGATGCCAGGTATTTGCGACTTTCTTCAAACGGCAGAGTTGCCAGACGGGGCATTTCCAAAAGTGTTTTTTTCAAATCGCCTCCAGAAGCCAAAAATTTTTCCATCTTTGCTTTATCGGTCGCCTCACCGGTTACTATCGATTTTCCGTTTTTTTCTTCTATTACAGCTTCGTTTGCCAGCGCGAGGGCCAGCATTGCTTGCGCATTATTCGTAGTGATAATCTCTTCGACCCGCATCTGCCCATAGGTGAGCGTGCCGGTTTTGTCGGTACATACAACCGAGGTCGAGCCCAAAGTTTCGGCCGCGACCAGTTTTCGCACCAAGCCTTTTCTTCCGAGAATTTTTTGGCTGGAAACAGCAAGGATAATGGAAATTGCGGCGGGCAAACCCTCAGGAATAGCAGCCACAGCCATGGCCACAGTGGTTTGTACCATTTCAATAAATGGGTCGCCTTCCGCAAGGCCAATAACAAATATCGCAAAAGAAATCACTATGAAAATTTCGGTAAGAAATCTACCGAGCTTGCTTACCCGGATCTGCAAAGGGCTTTGTTCCTCAGTCGCAGCGAGCGTGAGAGCGGAGATTTGTCCGATTTCCGTTCCTGCTCCAGTTGCCACAACAACAGCTAAGCCTTCGCCGCGCGTTGCGACCGTTCCGGTAAACACCATGTTGGTACGGTCGCCGACCAGGGCTTTCTCGTTTGCCAGCCCCGGAAGTTTTTTTGTGGCTTTGGATTCTCCAGTGAGCAGGGCCTCATTGACCTCAAGGTTGGCACTGGAGACGAGCCGTGCGTCAGCCGGGATTTTATTGCCTCCTTTGATAAGTATTATGTCGCCGGGGACAAGATTCACCGAATCAACGCGGATAGTTTTTCCGCCGCGAGTGACCAGCGCCTCAACCCGGACGATTTCTTTGAGTTTTTCAAAAATTCGGCTCGCGCGGTATTCCTGGAAAAGCCCGATGAACGCGTTGATGACCACGACTATGAGGATAATGATCGGATCTGCGTATTTTTCGACAAATCCGCCGGGTTCGTGGAACACGAGACCCAAAACAGCCGCCACCAGCAGTATCCAGACTAACGGGCTGGCAAACTGTCCGAAAAACATTGCAACCGCGCTTTTTTGTTTTCCCTTGGGAAGCTCATTGGGGCCAAGCTCCACCAGCCTTCTGGTGACCTCTGTATCGGTAAGGCCAAGCTTTGTATCAGCTTTAACAATCTCCAGGATCTGGGTCAGTTCCAAAGAGTGCCAGGCGCGTTTTGGATTATTTGGCATCTTGATTTTTAGTCAGGTCAAAGATAAGCGAAGTGGGTTTGATCTTGTTGTTGATCGGAATGGAAAAAAAGAAAGTCGAACCTTGGTTTGCGCCAGGGCTTTCCGCCCAGATTTTTCCGTTATGCTGTTCCACGATAACCTTTCCTAAATACATGCCGAGTCCCAGGCCGGCCGAGTATTTGATGGAATCTTTACCGCGGCCATATTTGGCAAAAGTATTTTCCAATTCCTTATCCTTCATGCCCTTGCCGGTGTCCTTCACTTTGAGGATGACATCCTTGTCAGTAGCCTCGACGCTGACCTCCACTTGGCCTTTGCGCGTATATTTGATGGCATTATCGATCATGTTATTGATTACCTGGCGCAATTTTTCCTTATCAATAGTCAATTTAGGTATAGGACCGGTCGGTTTGCGGAAGGTCAGCTCCAGACCCTTATCCTTGGCTATTGGACTGAGCTGTTCGACCGTAAATTCTGTCATGGCCGCGAGATCGCCGTCTCCCTCAAAAACAAATTCAAGTTTTCCGCGTTCAATGCGCGATACATTGAGGAGGGCGTCAATGAGTGAAATCTGCGCATTGTTGGTGACATTTATCTTTACCAGCGAATCCCGGAGTTCGCCACTGACTTTGCCGAACTCATCGTTTAGAAGCGCGGCAAGATACCATTTGATACCCGACGGGGGAGTGCGCAGCTGGTGGCTGGCCATAGTAATGAACTCCGCCCGTGCCTGGTCGAGAATCTTTAGTTGTTTGTTGGCGGTTTCGAGTTTTCTGGTAAGCACCTGTAGCAGCTCGCGCTGTTTAACCTCTTTGATAACGCTTCGGATTAGCATCAAACCAAAAACGAGGACGAGGCAGAAAATTAAAAACCTAAAGATTGCAGTGCCAATATCTCTGGAAATAAGTACTTCAAACAGAACTCCGACTGCAAGAAAAAAAGTCAAAATCTCAGTTGCAATGACCTTGACGTTTAGAAGGCGGTATTTAACGATTGCATATGAGGTAAGTATGATAAATGGCAAGAAAAATACCGGGGCCAGGGGGATGAAATTTAGTTCTTCAAAAACTACCGGCAGAATGAAATTGAACACTATTATGCAGGAAAATGTAATCAGGGTTCCGATTAAAACTAAGATGAATTGGTTCCGCTGAACCCCGTTTGATTTTATAGTTTTACGGAACAAATTAAATACCCCGCCGATCACTAAAATAGTCACGGTTAAGCCAAAAATAGCTATTGCGGGACCTGGTTCGGCTCTTGAAACTTGTCCCGAATCTCCAAGTGTTGCTATATTTGAAAACACAAAGGGAGTCAGGGTCAGCAGGGATACGATAAAAACCACTGGGACTAGCACGCTTTTATATTTTGGCGGAAAAACCTTTTGTTCATCTGGAAAAACATAAAAAAGTTGGAAAAAAGAGAATGCGTGCCATACCGCAGAAAAAATAGTCAAGCGCAAAAGCCAGATAGTTATCTCAGATGAAGAAACCTGATAGCTGATATAGTTGATTACACCATAGGCAATAGTCACGAAAGCAAATAACAAAAAAGTTTTGTTAGTAATGCTTTTGTGATTATTAAGATAGACAACGACCCCGAGGATTCCAATTGCGGCAATAGCAACCCCAACGGAAATTAAATCCAGATTTTGTATCTGAAGATTTATCATGAAATTTGCGCCTTAAGCCTTGACGATTTCGCGGTTGGCGGGTCGGCTTTTCCAATGCGGAACATCATGACGACTGTGCCGGGGGTGCCAAATAGATTTTGGATTTTATTGTATATTTGTTTTATTAATTCTTGGTGAGGCGTGGAAAGCTTGTCAGCTTCTCCTGCTTTTATTCCCTGCATCAAAAATAAAATTCCTGTTAGAGGTTGCAGTGATAATCCATGTTTTGTTAGCTTGAGCCAAATCAATTGTAGGAGCCTTCCCGCTTCAATATACTGTTCGGGCGAATCCCCATCGATAATAATGGCTCCAAAAGCGGAAGCCGTGCCATATAGCTTGCCGTTTCCGATAGCGATAATTTTCGGGAACCCGATTTTATTGAGTACTCTCTCAACGCTCCAATGTTTGAATAGTTTAAAGCCTAATTGGACAGGAGGAGGAAGTTCCAGTGTTTTTAGGTAAAAGCCGATGCTTTTTTTCGCGTCTTCCTCTGCGTCCCAGTTAATGTGACTGAAAAAGAAATGATGGAGATGTTCGTTTTCAAAGAGAATGCGCTCGTTATTTCCAGCCAGGCTCCCCAGCTCGGCTATAGTATTTTTTTCCTCGACAAGGATAAATTTTGCTTTTGTGCGTAATTCATTTTCAGAGTTAAGCAAATCCCGACGCTCATTTTCATTCAACTTATAGTTTTTGTAAGGTTTGCGGTTGGTTGCCCTTTGGAATATTTGTTCCGCTAGATTTCCGGGTGTCTTGGTTGGCGGCATGACAGAAATTTTTGCGACCAGGTTAGGCCGGTTGCTATCAGGAAATATCGAAAAATTTAAGCCATAGCCTTCGGACTCGGCCATTATTTCCATGTTCTGCAATAATGAGCCGTGAGCTATATATGCCCCTCGCTGACCCCAGTTGTAAAGAGAATTGTCTCTTTCAGGAAGATTAAATAGGTAAATCTCACCATTCTTGATTTCGAATCTCCAGGGCTGAGAGTTTTCTCCTGAAGGTGCCCGAATGCCTGCGTCAATAATTTTTTGAATTAATGCTTGCATCAGTTTTTATTTCCAAATACCCGATCTAGACTTATGTTGTATTTACCACTCTTCATTGTGTGTCCGAGAGCGATTCTCCGCACAGCATAGGCCACAGCCGAACCGCTGAGGCTTGCTGCTCCTCCCAGCTGCGGCCAAGAATAGATTTTTTTTCCAACAACTGCCAATGACTCTTTCATCCGCTTGGTTACGTATTTCAAGCCGACCATTTTATTAATGAGCTTTAAGCGCTGCCTGAAATCGTAATTTTTTATCATGGTTAGATCGGTTTTCCCTAGCATGCCGTGAAAGATAGGGCGCTTAGGCTCAAGATCAAACCGTTCAACATCGACTATAGAGTTATCTCCATTATCCGCAGCTGAGACAACCGGGATTTTTGATTTTTTTGCCGCCAAACGCAATTTGATTTTCATATACACATCATCAATCTCGTCAACGATTACATCGAGGCCAAATGTAAATCTCTCAACATCTTTTCCCACACCATTTGGGAACAGCGTGAGTTTAGAATAAGGATTGAGTTCATAAATTTGTTTTGCTGATATCATAGTTTTATTTTCGCCGAGATTATGAGCACCTGCTCGAATGCGGTTGAGGTTGGAAAGCGAAAGCGTGTCAAAATCGGCAAGACGCAGTATTTCCGCTCCCTCTAGAACCATGTCCAGGGCGGCGCTGTTGCCCACGCTCAGCCCGGCAATGCCAATTTTGTATTTTTGAAAGGCTTTTTGTTCTTTCTCAGTGATGAGGTTTTTGTTTCTTGCGGTTCGAAGTTCGAAATATTCACGGGGAGAAAGCAAATGAACCAAATGTCTGTTCCAAGGGAAATAAACCCATCTGCCCTTATCCGTACTGTCAATACCAAGATTAGCTGATTTTGGGTCGAATTTCAATTTTGGGTGCCTGACCAGAAAGAGTTCTCGAAGCTGCTCTTTGTGATGGTCCACCACCGTGTTTTTCCGCTTTAATTTTTGCAGCGTTTTAAAATCATTTTTGTGCAGGGGATTGAGAATGGTCGGTTTTGTTTCCAGTATGTTCATTTTTATACAATGTATCTAGGTTTTAGGCCTGGTTTGAAATATTTTGGGTCTTGGTAGGAATGCAATACGATCTTTGGGACCGTATTTTTTGGAAATTTCATGCTGGCATCTCGAAACTCCATATTGATGTCTTTCAGCTTTTCATATATCTTTGATTGAATCTGTTTTGATAACTCATGTCCCGACTTGATTCCCGTTTTAAGCTCAATGTTGATTTCCAAATACTCATCCATATTTTTCAAATAGCCTTTTCGCATTGCAAATTTGCCGGTGATTTTGTTGAGAAACGGCCGATGATTGAGAGCGGAGTGGATGTGTTCCGGGTAGATGTTGGCCGCGTAAAGGATTACGGTGTAGTCGCTTCGGCCGTACAGTGCGAGAAACGGCAGTTGCCATCCGTCGTTTGCGGAGATTTTTTTTCCAAGCCTATTTTTCATGTCTTCATAAGGAATGATTTTGCCGCTGTCATGAAGGTTGAATCTGATGAGCGGAGTACCGCTCGCGGCTGTAAAAATAAGCTCGCCGCCTTCTGAGGTGATGTGCCTGAGCAGGGGATTGAATTGAAATAGATTTGGTGTCAGTGGCCTTCCAAAAATTTCGTTACTCAAGGCCGGATCACTTTCTAAAATTTGCCTATATTTGATGCTCTGCGGAGTCTCATGCGCCATAAGCAGCATTTCAGAGGATCCGTATGTGCTGAGTATCGCGCTGCGACCTGCTTTTATCCCAGCTTTTTTCAGCAGATAGTCCCGCCACTGTTCATTGAACCCTTCGCTGCAAAACATCATGCGCAGTCTTTTTTTATCCCAGCGCATCCCGTTTTCCGTTCCGGTTTCAATAATATCTTTTATAAAAAACGGATGACCAACCAGAATAATCTGTTCGTAATTTTGACGCAGATTCCGCACTGTTCGCAACACTTCCGTCTTGTTATTGCCTGCGGTTATTATCGTAAGGTTATTTTTTTGCGCTACAAGCCAACTGGGTAATGTGGTGGCCAGTCCGGAAACATAGACACCCATGGGAAAGCCGATGACAAGCAGAGTTTTATATTTATTGATTTGAAAAAAATTTCGGTAAATTGTTTCGTGAATGATTGCAGCCTCAAATTCTTGGTAGCCGTCCCGCGGCCAAAAATTCGGTTCGCCGCTTGTACCGGAACTCATTGCTACGAGACTCGATTCCGAGAGTTTTTCGTCCCAGCATCTTTTATGAATGGGGTAGGAACTCACGTAATTTTTTTTGTCCGTATGGGGGACGTGCGAAAAATCCCCGACAGTTTTAATTTTTTGAGGATTTATTTTGTTTTTCTTCAAAAAATCCTTATACGCCGGAACGCGGCGTGCGGCTTCGTGAAATACAGTAAGTGCCCGTTTTTCACCTGCTCTTTTCCAGAATGATTCGCCCTGCGTCCTCAGAAGTTTTTCGAAACCAGGCGTGTTAAAACGAAAAAATTCCGTAATCCAATTTTGTTTTTTTTGGAATTTAAAACTAGAGATCAAATTCACTGGCATCTTTTAGCATTTGCGTGATTTTTCGCAGTTCGGAAATAATTTCACGATCATCGACGATTTTAGGAAAAAGCTCCCGTACAGCATCGTAGAATTTTTTTGATTCGGCACACAGTTTTTGGCCGTCGTTTTTAAAATCTACGGCTTGGGCGAGCGTTATAGATTCGATGGATAATACTATAAAAGCATTTTCGATGACTTTAGCAGTCAGAAGAGCGGCGTCAGTGCCCATGCTGACCACGTCCTGGTTGTCGCCGTTGGTCGGGATAGAATGGATGTGGTGCGGAAAAGCCAGACTCTGGCTTTGAGCGGTCGTGGATGTGGCGACAAACTGCAGTCCTTGCAGGCCAAGGGTCAGACCCGGTTTTTTGAGATTTAAAAATGGAGGAAAAATTTTGTTGACGTTGCGGTTCAAGAAAAAATTGATCCGTCTTTCGGAAAGCATGGTCATTTTCGTCACGGCAATTTTGAGAAAATCAAGAGTAGATGCAATCTGGTCCCCGTGGAAATTTCCGCCATGGTAGAATTCTTCGGTTTCCCAGTCCACAATGGGATTGTCAGTGACGGAATTGATTTCCGTTTGGATATCAGCCTGCGTCTTTCTGAGAGTATCCAAAACCGGGCCTAAGATTTGCGGGATGCACCGCAGGGAATATATTTCCTGAATTGCTGCCGGCATTTCTCGGACATCATCAGTACTATTGAGATGGTCTTTGAGCACGCTCCTTCTGCGCAGAGCTTTAGACGATTCGAGCAGCTTGCGTAAATTTGTCGCAATCGCAACCTGTCCGCCGTGAGGGCGAAGCGAATGAAGCTTTTCGGAAATCCCGTCGTCAAATGCTTGTACAAGCTCCAAGGCAAGCGCACCGGTCCGTTGGGCAAGGTTCAGCAGCCGGCTGGCTTGATCACAAATCACCGCGCCGATTCCAGACATAAACGAGGTTCCGTTGATCAACGCCAGGCCTTCTTTGGGCTGGAGCTTGTGTGCTTTCAGATTTGTTTTCTGTAAAGCTTCGGCAGTACTCATTTCTATTCCCTGGAAAACCACACGCCCTTCTCCGATAAGCGCCAATGCAATATGCGCCAGTTGCACCAAATCTCCGCTGGTGCCGACCGCACCGTGCTCAGGGACGACTGGAATGATCCGCATGTTTATGAAAGCCGCGAGAAGATCCAACAGTTCAGAAGACACCCCGGAATAGCCCTTGGCTAGAGTATTTAACCGGACAACCATAGCGGCGAGTATGTAGGGAATCGGAAGAGGATTGCCCATTCCCACAGCATGGCTGCGGATCAGATTGAACTGCAGTTCTAACAGCTGTCCTTTTGCCAGGGAGTGAGAGGCCATGGGGCCGAATCCTGTGTTGGCTCCATAGACGATTTTATTTGCAATTTCCTGGTTTAAGAAATCGTAAGATTTTACAATGCGGTTTTTTGCGCTCTGCGATATTTCAATTTTGGCATTTTCGTCGCGGATGAGGCCGACAATATCGCTGATCTTTAAATCAGCCCCCGTTATTGCTATTTTTTCTGGTTTCATGCGTTCTGTTTCATTTGCCTCCTGGATCGACTTTATAAAGGTATTTTACTAGCACTTGTGAAAATAATCAATATTTGGTATAATATATCGTAGTATTATAATAATGCCTGCGCTACCAGTGAAACAAAACCCTAAAAATGGCCAAAATCTTAGTAGTTGAAGATGAGCTGATGATGCGCGACCTCGTTGTCCGCAAACTTGCTTCCAACGGCTTTGACGTAAAAATTGCCGCAGACGGCAAAGAGGCTCTCGTAGTCTGGCGCACAGAAGCCCCGGATCTGGTTTTGCTTGACCTTATAATGCCGGAAATGGATGGTTTTGAGGTGCTCCAGCAAGTGAGAAGCGAAAAAAATTCGGGCCTTTCCAACACGCCAGTCATTGTGCTATCAAATCTTTGGAGCAATGAGGATATTCTCAAAGCGCAAAATCTCAAGATCCAGGGTTATTTGGTAAAGGCGTATTACACGCCTGATGATATTTTGCAGAAGGTTAAAGAAGTATTAAAGATTAACAACTAATATTTAATTGCAAGCCTCTCGACTTCGCTCGAGACATTCGACTCTATGGTCGAAGTTCCGCGACAGCGGAACGGAGATCATGAGCGGAATTTCGAAGCGAAGCGAAGAAATGGAGTCGAATGGCAGGTTTTATCACCACAGACGAATTGAAAAAGAAAATAGACGACAAAGAAAATTTTATCCTGGTGGAGGTCCTCGGGCCGGAAACTTTTGCCGAGTTTCATTTGCCCGGCGCAATCAATGTTCCGGTCGACGATACGTTTGAAGCAAATATTCAAGCCAAAGTGCCCGATAAAAACATGCCGGTCGTGGTTTATTGCCGCGACATTGAATGCCACGCCTCAGCCAAAGCCACCAAGCGCATGGAGCTTTTAGGCTACGCAACAGTTTTTGAATACCACAATGGCAAAGAAGGTTGGAAGGCTATGGGATTACCTACAGAGGTAGGACCAAGCAAGTAGCCCGTCAATAACGAAATTTTTCCCTCCCCCTTGAGGGGGGAGGTTAGGTGGGGGTGATAAATAAGGCTTTATCCACCCTTCCCTTAATCCCTCCCCCTCAAGGGGGAGGGAAAAACACCTAAAGAAGTTGGACTTATAAATTAGCACTATCCACTTGACAGTGCTAATTTTTTGTTTATAATTACTGCTGGACTAATTAATTTTTTTATATAAATAATATGCAGATAAAACCATTGGGAGACAGGATTTTAGTGGAGCAGCTGACCTCGGAAGAGGTCACCAAATCCGGCATTGTTTTGCCGGAAACAGCGGAAAAAGAAAAAAAAGCGCAGGGTAAAGTAGTGGAGACTGGTGTTGGCCCGGTGGCCAGCATGTTCAAGATCGGAGATATAGTTGTCTTTGGGAAATACGCCGGAGAAGAGGTTGAGGTAGAGGAGAATGGCAAGAAAAAGGAATATAAGATTTTGTACGTTGGAGACCAAGAGTCTAAGAGCGATGTCCTCGCAAAGATATACAATTAATTATTGAATTTTAGATATGCCCAAACTCATCAAAACAGATTTTGAAGCAAAAAAGGCCATCAAGGCCGGGGTGGACAAAGCCGCTAACGTAATCAAGGTCACGCTCGGGCCGACTGGCCGCACGGTTATTTTGGACCGCGGATTCGGCAGTCCCACCATCACTGACGATGGCGTTACGGTGGCCAAGGAAATCGAACTGGAAGACAAATTTGAAAATGTTGGCGCGTCTCTCATCCAAGAGGTCGCCAATAAAACCAATGAAGAGGCGGGAGACGGAACCACGACGGCCACAGTTTTGGCCCAAAAAATGATTGAAGAGGCTTTTGCGGCCGCGACCCTAGCATCCAGCCAGGCTCATCAGATAAAGGCCGGAATGGATAGAGCGGTAAATTTTGTTGTAGCGGAGCTGCGCAAGGTTAAAAAGGATATAAAAAATAAGGAAGAGATCGAGCAGGTCGCAACGATCGCCTCGCTCGACCCGGAGGTTGGCAAACTGATTGCCGAGGCCATGGAAGAGGTTGGCCATGATGGCGTGATCACTGTGGAGGAAGGCCAGACCATTGGCCTGGAAAAAGAGGTGGTCAAAGGCATGCGTTTTGACAAAGGTTTTGTCGCTCCTTATATGGTAACCAATCCGGAACGCATGGAAGCGGTGTGGGAAGATGCCGCAGTTTTGGTTACTGACCAGAAGATTGCCGCGATCCAGGATGTTCTGCCAGTGCTGGAAGCTTTGGCGCAGAGCGGCCGAAAAAATCTCGTGATTATTGCCGAAGATATCGAGGGAGAAGCTCTGGCGACGTTCATCGTCAATAAAATCCGCGGCACGTTCAATGTGCTGGCAGTCAAAGCCCCGGGATTTGGCGATCGCAGAAAGGAAATGCTTGCCGACATTGCGGTTTTGACGGGCGCGCAGGTCATCTCCGAAGATCTCGGCATCAAGCTTGCCAATGCCACAGTGGAGCATTTGGGCAAGGCGCGCAAAATCATTGCCACTAAAGAGCATACGACAATAATAGACGGCGCGGGTGACAAGAAAAAGATTGAGGAGCGCGTCGCACAGATTAGAAACGAAATCGCCAATTCCACCTCGGAGTTTGACAAGGAAAAACTCCAGGAGCGCCTGGCCAAGCTCGCCGGCGGCGTAGGCGTGATCAAGGTCGGCGCGTTTACCGAAACGGAAATGAAGGTCAAGAAATTTAAAATCGAAGACGCGCTAAACGCCACCAAGGCTGCGGTCCAGGAAGGCATTGTGGCCGGCGGCGGCGCGGCTTTTGCCAGAATCGCTCCGCATCTCGAAGCGCATTTTAGCAAGCAGAATTTATCTCACGCGGAAATGGCCGGAGTGAAAATAATCCGATCAGCCTTGGAAGCCCCCCTGCGGCAGATTGCGGCCAACGCGGGCATTGAACCGACAGCGATTATTTCCGAAATCCAGTCGAGCGATGCTCAGTACTGCGGCTACAATTTTGCCAAATTTGATTCTTCTGATTGGAAAAAGGGTCTCGAGACAGACATGATGAAGGCCGGTATTGTTGATCCTTTAAAAGTGACAAGACTGGCTCTGGAAAACGCGGTATCCATAGCTTCCACGCTCGTGACCTCTGAAGCGATTATTGTTGATAAACCGGAACCCAAAGCACCCGCGGGCGGAATGCCGGGCGGCATGGGCGGGATGGACTATTAGTCCCTACGAATTACCAATAAAGTACGAATTTACGAATCCTCCCAAGCATGCTATCATTGGGAGGATTTGTTTTTGTTTGGATAAGTATATTTGTAAATATTAGTAATTCGTAGGGTATGAAAAAACTTTTCACCTCAGAATCAGTCACGGAAGGGCATCCGGATAAAATTTGCGATCAGATATCTGACGCGATTCTCGACGAAATGCTCCGGCAGGACAAAAAAGCCCATGCCGGCATCGAATGTTTCGTCACCACAGGGCTAGTGATGGTTGGCGGAGAAGCGCGGACCAGCGCTTATGTAGATGTGCAGGAAGTGGTGCGCCGAACCATCAAAAAGATCGGTTATGACAAACCAGAATATGGTTTTTGTTACAGTGATGTCGGAGTGATTTCCACCCTGCATGAGCAGTCGCCTGACATAGCCCAAGGGGTTGATGTCGGCCGCGGCGAATTCAAAGAGCAAGGAGCAGGGGACCAGGGACTGATGTTTGGCTATGCATGCAATGAGACGAAAGAATTCATGCCGCTTGCTCTGTCATTAGCACATCGCCTGACCCGTAAATTATCTGAAGTGCGCAAAAAAGGGAAACTCGCGTATTTGCGGCCGGACGGAAAATCTCAGGTGACTATTGAATATGTTGACGGCAAGCCAAAGAGGGTAAACACTGTGGTCGTGGCCGCGCATCATTCAGAAAATGTAACCACTGAACAACTGCGCAGCGATATTACCACCCATGTGATCAAGCCAGTGTTAGGAAAATTGTTCAGCAAGAATATTAAAATTTTTATCAATTCCACAGGGAGATTTATTATCGGCGGTCCACCGGCAGACGCAGGGCTCACTGGGCGTAAGATTATCGTTGATACTTACGGCGGATGCGCACCTCATGGCGGCGGTTGTTTTTCCGGTAAAGATCCTTCAAAAGTTGATCGCTCGGGATCCTATGCCGCTCGTTATATTGCAAAAAATATTGTCGCGTCAGGCCTCGCAAAAGAATGCACAGTGCAGATTGCTTACGCTATCGGGGTGGCTCGTCCCGTGTCTGTGATGGTGGATACTGCCGGAACAGGTCGGGTGGGCGATGCGCGTTTGGAAGAAATAGTGGAGAAAATTTTCCCCTTGAAACCCGCTGAAATAATCCGTGTGCTGAAACTGGAACGGCCGATCTATGAGCAGGTGGCCGCTTACGGGCATTTCGGCCGCATTGATTTGAACCTTCCTTGGGAAAAACTCGACAAGGTTCGGGAAATCCGAAAACTTGCCAAGGCGAAATAGAACTCCCTCCAGCTCCCTTTTTAGTAAAAAAAGAGGGAGAGTTCCCTCTCTTTGCCAAAGAGAGGGTAAAGGAGAGTTCTTTTCCCTTACTTAAGCTATTTTCAACGGCTCCCGCCTCCGCCAAGGCTCCGGCGGGCAGGCAACCGCCAAAAATCCGCTTGACACAATGGCGGTTTTTTGTTAGTGTACGAAGTTAGACAAAAATGCCCCTTTGACAAATCTATAATAAAGATTGGCTACAAAAGCAAACAGGACTTTTGCCGCCAGAATTAAGACCCGCAGAGTATTTTTATCCACCAAAATTTTCCTTGAGAAAATTTAGGCGGATAAATAAAATTGCTCTTTTCAATATCCTGCGGGTCTTTATTTTTGCGGTAGAAATTTTGGTTTACGATTGGACAAGAAAAAGGAGGCGGTATGATAGTTGTTTGGTCGGTTTTTGCGGTGATACTTTTCGTTTCAGCAGCAGCGACTGTGCTGCTTGACATGGAGCGTTTGAGAAAAACTCGGTGGCTTCGGAATTCGGTGAGTTTTTTCCTCGGAGTCCTGCCCACCTGGTTCGGGGAAACGTATACTCCGGTGATCGGGATGGCTGCCGGTGTTGTCTTCGGTTTCATCGTTAGCGCTGTTCGAAAAAAGACGCTGAACGCAGTGAGGTAACGAAATTTCAGGAGGGGTATGAGCAAAGACAGTAAGAAGGCGATTTTGACCGCGTTAGCAACTCTTGTCAAAAAGCGTTTGCTGTGGAGAAAACGACAAGGGTTGAGCCGGCGCAAAATCATCTTTCGAAAAAAATGAGGAGGATTCATCAAGGTCTTGGTTTTTGCGGTCAACGATCACGGTCTCTGAACACTTTTGATTAGAAAGGACGAAATGAAAGACAAGAAAACGCAGAAATTCCGGCAACGTTTGCTCGAGGAGTACCAAAAATTGATCCGTTCCATCAACCGGAATCGGTTGGCCGAGGAAGAGATCAAACTCGAAAACACCGAGGATGAAGGTGATCTCGCAACAATCAGTCACAACAAAGAGCTGTTATATAACCTCCATGAAAGTGACTTTCAGCGCCTCAAGCAGATCCAGGAAGCGTTGAAGAGAATGGATCGGGGAGAGTATGGCGAATGCATGAAGTGCGGCGTGGACATCAATGAAAAGCGACTCCTGGCTGTGCCGTGGGCCACGCTTTGCATCCAATGCCAGGAAGAAGCCGAGTGTGAAGGCACCGTCTATCAAGCTCCGTTTGAGCTCGTTCGCGAGCTCAAGTTGGCAGAAGAGGAAGAATAAGATTAATCCCACCTGGCCGCGAGCAAATCCAAAGCGGCCGCAATCCCTGCTAGTTTTCCTACCCTGCAGTTTGAGCATCTGCAGATTATCCTACCTGGACCAAAGATACACCCGTGATCTTTGGTCCTACTCCCAAGCTTACGTCGCAGACCTCGATCAAGGTCGAGAGGTAAATTTGGGAGTTCAGGAAGAGAGAAGGAGGCGTATGGATGACACTAGGGCACGTTCAGAGTTTTTGAGGATCAAGGACAATCTGATCGAAAGGATTGCCACTGGGCCGCGTGATTTGTTTGAGATTGAGGATCGTTTGATCCGTTTGACGGATCATCTTGAAAAATTTGCGTTTCTCAAGATTTATCGTCTCGCAGAAGACGGTGAGATGGCACTTAACATTCTCGCGGAAAAGCTCATTGAACTTGATGCAGAGAATCGCCGGAAACTCATTCGGCAGACATTGGACGGAATGCGTCTTGAGCAATGAATGATAAAAGTAAGCAGGCAGAAGTTCGATCATTTCGTTCTTCTGCCGAACCCCAAAGTTCGGAAGTACCACAGTTTAAGCGATCGCGTAAAGTGTGGTACATTGTGGATTTCGGGGTTAGGCTAGATTCTGACCATTTGTCTGTCATGCTGAAGTACTTGCGAAGCATCTCGATATTCTTCGGCGAATACGCTTCAGAATGACATAGTTTTTCAAGGAGGATTCATGCATAAACGCGTGGATTTGGCTTTATTGTTTTTTGCGGCAATGTGGTTTTTGACACTCCTATTTTGGGGAGCGTGGACGATAAATGAACAGATTCGAGAGAGGAGAATGTATGAAAATTTGGTTAATACTAGTTGCTCTGTTTGTAGCGATGATAGCGACCGTGATTCTGGGTCGCCAGATGCAAAACAGCGCACAAGAAATTGCGAGCCTCCAGCGCCTGCTTAATGAGGCAAAGGCAGACCTAGCTTCAGTGAAGGTTCAAGCTGAAAAAGATCTCAAGGAAAGAGACCGGGAGCTTGAAAATGCCAGGATAACTCTCCGCGAGTGTGCGGATCAGCGCCAGCTTACAGTGGAAGAGCTCACGCGCCGAGCTTTAGCATTGCACGCCCAGCGGCTTGAAGAAGAGCGCAAGCGCGGTGGTCGCAGTGTGCAAGGGTTAGGCGCGGGCGAACCTCGTATTGAAGTCCCAGCCGCAAAAGAAGTCGAGCCGCGGCGTCCACCAACCAATGATCCGACCAAGAAGTAATCAAGTTTTTCAGGCAACGAACACCTTGCGTGTTCGTTGCCCCCGCCCTTCTGGGTGCTAGTTAATTTCGTAAACAAGGTGAATATTTATTTAGCGCCTTACGTTTCGTAAGTAGCACTCAGAAGAGTGGGATTTATTCCTCCCCCTTGAGGGGGGAGGTTAGGTGGGGGTGAATTGTCACCCCTCCCTCAGTCCCTCCCCCTCAAGCCTACCCCAAAAGCGAATACGCTTTCGGGGGACCCCGGCAAGGGGAGGGAAATGCGGAATCCTGCCCCCAAACCTGCCAGCGAGATCTATCTCTGATTTATCAGAGTCCTGTATAGACTTCGTCGGCAGGTTTGGGGGAATCAAAATTCAAAATTCGTTCAGAATAGCAAGGAGGACAATATGGTTTACTGGATTGTTGCCGCAGCGGTACTCGTTGGGCTTTTGGGTTTGGTGTTTTATTTGACACGGAAGGCGGATCACAACTCTTTGGCGCGTCTGATTTCGGACACGCGCGAATTGAGCACTGCCGGATCGCCGGCCGAAAGCGAGACAGTATTCAGAGACTACGCAGATAATCTCCGAACCTTTTCCAGGAATTGCCCTGATTTGAGCTTGGATGATCGATACGAAATTGAGCGCGCTTTGATACGTCTCAATGCCATTCTTGATATTCAGGATTGGTACGGAGCTGAGCGCATCAGGGATTATATACTGAAATATCTCGAATCCATCCACGAGCGATGGCAAGAAGGCGATGATGGCGACCCTGGGCCGCCGCTCGCAAGCTGAAAACTTCAGAAAGGAGAAAAGAGATGAATTCGCAAGAGGCAGAAGAGAAGATCGAGGCGGCGTTGACGGCCAGTTTGGAATTCGTGGACGAGATTGGAGGCTTGGGCCGTAAACCTCGACTGAGGCGACACTTTAACGAGTTGTTGGGAGATCTCGTGTACTGGCTTGGTACTCGAGAAGCGAAAGGAATTCTCGGCAGTGGCCAGAACAAAGCTCTGGACAGGGTTCATACTGAACTCTCCAAATCAGTAGGGGAAGGCGACTGGAAGCAATTCCATACAATCCTAAGTAAGACGTTGTGTCCAATGCTTGGGCAGATGGCTGTCAAAGTTCGGGTGGCGAATCGATCCTAGGCGGACTGACCATGACGTTTTTAAGAGGCAAAGATTCTTCGGGATCTTTGCCTCTTGTGTTTTTCAGAAGTTTTAAGTATAATAAGTTCTGAGTTTTGATATTTAAGTTTTAAATTTAAGGTTTTAATATGGGCGTTCCCAGACAACGTAAAACACATTCTGAGCGAAACCAGCGTCGGTCGCATCATGCATTATCGAGGATCCAAGTGGCGAAATGCAAAAATTGCGGCAGTGCGGTGATGCCGCATGATATTTGCGGCGCTTGCGGGTATTATCGCGGAACCGAAGTGGTGAAGAAATCTGTAGTCACTTCTAAAACCGCAAAATAATTCACCCGCCGAAATTAAGTGATGAACCTAATTACACAAGTTAACCTCCCCCTAACCTCGCTCCTGCTGAGGAGGGGGGAAAGAGGAAGTCGTGGCTAACAGACACCTTTCCAGAACAGTCGCTATGCAGGCGCTCTACGAATGGGATTTTAACAGCGGCCGTGGCAATCTCGAGGAGATTACGAAACGAAGTATCGCCAATTTTGCGCCTGGCATCGATGACCCAAAATTTATCAATGATCTCATCGCGGGGGTCAAACAGCATCAGCAAGAAATTGACGCTATTATTGAAAAAACCGCGCCCGAATGGCCACTTGACCAGATCACCATCATTGACCGCAATATTTTGCGTTTGGGGATTTTTGAGCTCATGTATGCCAAAGAGGTTCCGCCCAAGGTTGCGATCAATGAAGCTGTGGAGCTTGGAAAGACTTTTGGCGGCAGCTCGAGCGGCAAATTTGTAAACGGCGTGCTCGGCACGCTCTATCGGCAGATAAATCCGGAAGAGGCAAAAAAAGAAGAACCGAAGGAAACAAAAGAAAACGTGAATAGCGGAATTATTCCTCCCCCTTGATGGGGGAGGTTAGGCGGGGGTGGAGAATTAAAACATTTCACCCCTCCCTCAATCCCTCCCCCTCAAGGGGAGGGAAAATACCCAGGAAGTCTGAATTTCGTTGCCCACGTTTTATTATTTGTTTTTTTGGCAACTTTTCCGTATAATAAATTCAAATGCCTGCCCTGAAAAAAATTCTTATTGTGGATGATGAAAAACCCATGGCACGGGCTCTGGAGCTGAAACTTCAGCATTCCGGTTTTGAAACCAAAATCGTAAATGAAGGAACCGAAGCCCTGAATCTCATGGAAAAAGACAAATTTAACCTTGTCTTGCTTGATTTAATGATGCCTAATCTGGACGGCTTTAAGGTGTTGGAAGCTCTGCAGAAGAAAAAAAACACTGTGCCCATAGTTGTTACCTCGAACCTTAGCCAGCTCGAGGATGAAAAACGGGCATTGGCCTTGGGCGCGGAGCATTATTTTGTAAAATCCAATACCCCTCTTTCCACTATTATTGATTATGTGAAAAAAATTTTGAAGGTATAGGTATGGACTTCCCGGTTTAGTTCCCTCCTCCTTGTGGGGAGGGGGCTAAAAAATTCTTGAATTAGAGCTTTTTTATCACCCTCCCCTAACCCCCGCCCGACTTGCGCCAGGGACGAAGTCCAGGCGGGCGGGCATCCCATCCCAGCCTCCGCGCGAGGCTTCGGCGGGCACAGCAAGGGAGGGGAATAAAACCGTAAACCCGTAAGTCATAATAAGGTATTAAGGTGTAAAACAAATGCCCCCGAACAAAAAAACCCAAATTACAATTCAGAAAAAAGCCTCCCCGCCGCCAGCGCCTCAGCCTGCGAAGAACAGCGAGCAGACTAGCGAGCAAAAGATCAAAGAAATTTTACTTGCTGAGGACTATGTCAGCGCCAAGGATATCCAAAAGGCTGAGGAATACGCACAGAAAAACAAGACATCCATTGTTGATTATCTGCTCTCCTCCCAGCTTTTGACGCGCCAGCTTCTAGGCCAGGCTTTGGCAGAATCTTTTGGCGTTCCGTACGCTGACCTGAGCAATAATATGCCCGCGCGCGAGCAGATACTACTTATACCCGAAGAGGTTGCCCGAAAATATAACGTGGTTTTAAGCGCCGACAAGGACGGCGAAATTACCGTTGCCTCGGACAATCCGTCCCAGGCTGCTAGTGCGGTGAAAAAACTTTTTCCCGGTAAGAAAATTTCTACGGCGTATTCCCTGAAAGAAGACATAGAGGCAGCATTTGTCGCTTACCGCAAGCCCCTGGAAACAAGATTCGGCAAAATCCTCGAAGCTAAAAAGAGAATCGCGCCCGAGATCATCGAGGAAATCCTAGAGGACGCCCTTATTTACAAAGCCTCTGACATTCATTTCGATCCTCAAGAGAAAGAGGTGGTGATCAGGTTCCGGGTTGACGGAGTTTTGCGTGAGGCGGGTCGGGTGCCGAAAGAACATTACGAGAATATTTTGAACCGTATAAAGGTCCAGGCGCATTTGCGTATTGACGAACATTTTTCCGCGCAGGACGGCGCAATTCGGCACAGCAAAAACGGCAAATCAGTTGATTTGCGTGTTTCAATCGTGCCTACTCTGGACGGCGAGAAGGTTGTCATCCGGCTTCTTGGTGAATACGTGCGCAGTTTTACTTTTTCGGACATCGGACTTTCCGTGGCCGACCAGCAGGCTCTTTCTGAAGCGGCAAAAAAACCTTACGGCATGATTCTGGTGACAGGTCCGACCGGATCAGGGAAAACCACGACTCTTTATTCATTGTTAAAAAGCCTGAATCGCCCTGAGGTAAACGTGATGTCGATTGAGGACCCGGTGGAATACAAAGTTACCGGCATGAACCAGATCCAGGTTAGCCAGCAAACCAATCTTACCTTTGCTGAGGGTTTGCGTTCCATTGTCCGGCAGGACCCGAACATCATTCTCGTCGGCGAGATCAGGGATCGCGAAACCGCGGAGATCGCGGTGAACGCGGCGTTGACCGGACACCTTTTGTTTTCAAGCTTCCATGCGAATGATTCCGCTACAGCAATACCGCGCCTTTTAGATATGGGGATTGAGCCGTTTTTACTCGCCTCCACCTTGGAGCTTGTTATTGCTCAGCGCCTGGTCAGGCTCATCTGCAGCACCTGTCGCTATAGCGTGTCCGTAACAAATGCGGAATTTAAGCGGAACCATCCTCAGCTTGTCAGATATTTCGACCAAAAAAATATGACTTTTTACAAAGGCAAAGGCTGCAAAACCTGCTCTGATACCGGGTATCGGGGGCGGGTCGCTGTATTTGAGGTTATACCGGTTGACCGCGAGCTCAAAGATTTGATTCTCAAAAATCCTTCCTCGAAACAGGTTTGGGGAATCGCTCGCAAACTTGGCGCGCATTCGCTTTTCGAAGACGGGATTGACGCGCTAAAAAGCGGAATCACTACTATCGATGAACTTTTGCGCGTCGCGGCTCCGCCGGAACAACAATTTTTAAATTAGTATGGCAACAAAGTATTCCAGTTTTTTAGCGCGGCTTGGAACCGGCAAAGAGCGAGAGTATTTTATTGAGAATCTAACCATGATGCTGGCCTCGGGCATGGACGTGTTTTATGCGCTCGACGCCATCAAGCGGGAAATTCGTTCCAAAGCCCTGAAAACCGCAATCTCGGAGATGGAGGATGATATCAGCGGCGGCTCGACCTTGTGGCGCGCTCTGGAAAATACCAATTTGCTGCCGGATCACGTGGTGGCATTGGTGCGCATCGGTGAGGAAAGCGGCCGACTCCCCGAGAATCTCAAGGTCATTGTCATTCAGCAGGAAAAAGACCGCACATTCAAATCGAAAATCAGGTCTGCCATGATTTATCCGATTTTGGTGTTGTTTCTGACGTTGACTATTGGTTTGGGCATTGGCTGGTTTATCCTGCCGCGGCTGGCCTCGGTTTTTTCCGAGCTACGCCTGGAGCTGCCGTTCGTCACCAAGGTTCTTATCCAAGTCGGAAATTTCCTGGGCGATTATGGATTCGTGGCGGTGCCGGCGATTCTTATCGGGGTATTTGCAATTATCTATTTTACCTTTATTTTTTCCAGGACTAAATTTATCGGGGAACGAATTCTGTTTTCCATCCCCGTAATAAAAAAATTGATTCAGGAGGTGGAGCTGGCGCGCATGGGTTTTATTCTGGGTACGCTTCTCGGTGCCGGGATGCCGGTGGTCGCGGCTCTCGATTCGCTTTACAAGGCTTCTTCCTTAAAGATTTACAAAAAACTTTACGCACATTTGCGGGACAGTGTGGAAGAAGGCAATTCGATAAAAAAAAGTTTTGAGCTTTACCCCAAAGAGATAAACCGCCTCGTTCCGATTACGGTCCAGCAAATGCTTGTGGCAGGAGAAAAATCCGCCCAGCTTCCCGAAACCCTGCTCAAGATCGGCGAAATTTTTGAAACCAAAACCGAGACCACAACCAAAAACCTCACCGTGATTTTAGAACCAATTTTGCTAGTCATTGTGTGGATGGGGGTAGTAGGCGTTGCCCTAGCAGTGATTTTGCCGATTTACAGCCTGATCGGCGGACTCAATGACCCGGAGCAGCAAATATCAAACCCGTCGCCGCCGATTGAAGAATCAGTTGAAAATGTGCCTCCGTCTCCCATTGCTCCGCCCATAGAACCGGAACCTGCGGCCACGACCACCCTGGAAATAGTAGAGAACTATCTTGAAGTTTTAGATACTGGCACTGGGTACCTAAATGTACGCGAGGCCGGATCGTCATCTGCTCCGCTTGTTGGCCGCGTGACCCCGGGCGATAAGCTTGAATTTGTACAGAAAGAAAACGGATGGTACGAAATCGTCATGCCTGATGGCCGGAGCGGTTGGGTCACAGAAAAATATGTCAAAGAAACAGCTTTTTAGGTAGTAGCTTTTTAGCTTGTAGCCAATGAATACAAACACAAAGCCAAATAAACTCACCCCTAAGAAGCTACAAGCTATTAGCTACAAGCTGCAACCTGGCTTCACATTAATCGAGCTCCTCGTGGTCATCTCCGTGATCGGGCTTTTGGCGTCCGTGATTTTGGTGAGTTTGAATAGCGCGCGGGGCAAGGCGCGGGATGCCAGAAGACGCGCGGATTTGAGACAAATTTCTACGGCCATGGAACTTTATTACGACAAATTTGATTCTTACGTTGTGACAGGATATGGTTACAATGGTCTTGGGATAGGCTGGTTTGCAACTGATGGGGCGCCTAACACTGTTGCCAAGGGACTGGCGGATCAGGGATTTTTGTCTGGGGGCATTATCGATGATCCTGATGTGTCAAAGAGGCCTGGGTATATGATTTACCCTTGCAATAACGGCCAGAGTTACTCTATTTCCGCCACCTTGGAAAACCCTACCGCTGCGGATATCGCCCATGTGCCAACAGTGTGCAATGGCAGCAATAATCCTCCGGGCAATACCAACGGCCTTGATACTAACTATGGAAAGAATCTTGCGTTACCGTAACAAACAAAAAGGCTTCACCCTTATCGAACTCCTCGTTGTCATTTCCGTGATCGGGTTTCTGGCGAGCGTGATTCTGGTAAGCTTGAATAGTGCAAGGGCTAAAGCCAGGGATACGAAAAGAAAGGCTGATATCCGCCAGCTTGCTACTGCCCTTGAACTGCATTTTGACAAATACGGGGTGTATACACAGCCCGAGGCGATGTGTTCTGACACAAGCTATGGAGGGTTGGGCAACTGCGGAGCTGCGGGAGGCACGGGAGATTGGGACGCGAATAGCGATTTGAGAGATTTAATCACCGACGGATTTGTTAGCAATTTGCCTAAAGACCCGATTAATGACGCTACCTATAACTATTCTTATGAACCGTGGAATGCCGGCGAGGACGGTTATGGCCCAGCCGGAAAAGCGTATGAGCTCTGCGCCACTTTAGAAGCTGGCGGGACGTTTTGCTCTAATCAACGCACCTAAATGTTTACCGAGAATCAAAAAGGGTTTACCCTCATCGAACTCCTCGTCGTTATTTCCGTAATCGGGTTTCTGGCGAGTATAATCCTGGTGAGTTTGAACGGTGTTCGAGCCAAGGCACGCGACGCCAAAAGAATTGCTGACCTCAAGCAAATTACAACAGCCCTGGAATTATTTTACGATAATTATGGGAAATATCCTAGGACATTGGGGATGCCTAGCTGGGAAGGACATTGGTTGAAGTTTAAGACCTGTCTTTTAACAGGGGTTGGATGCCAGGAAATGGTCGGCGACAATAGCGTTATTGCCAACTACCAGTCTGTACTGGCCAAAGTCCCTGATGATCCGTTAAACAAAACTCCAGACGTCGATGATGGCAGTATTACCTATTTCCCGCCTTACAATGCATGCAATGACCAGATGTATGCCTTGCGCGTACAGCTTGAAACTGACCATCCGGTCTTGCAGAGCGATTCGGACGGAGATTTTTATACCACTAACGACACTCTATGCAGTGATGCCACGTACCAATATTGCATTAAGGTGAATTGGTGCCGTTAACATGAAAAATAGATCTGAAAAAGCCTTCACCCTCATCGAACTCCTCGTGGTAATTTCCGTGATCGGGTTTTTAGCGAGTATAATCTTGGTGAGTTTGAATTCTGCGAGGGCCAAGGCCAGAGACACCAGAAGGATTGCCGATGTTAAACAGCTCGTAAACGCAATGCAGCTATATTATGAAACTAATGGGGTATATCCTCCTGTGAACGGCCCATCGGCCGGAGTCGGAGGTTGGAATGTAAGCTATAACCCAGGTTTTTTGCAAGAGCTTGTTGATGTCCAAATTTTGAGCTCCAATCCCAAAGATCCAATTAATTTGTTAGAAGTAGGTTTTTCGTTCTTTGGCCCAAAGGCCGGATCTTATTTTTACACGTATTATAATTATCCAGCAAGCTCTGCTCCGAATTACGGTTGTTCGTTTAATTCCGATTTTGCCGTAATTACCATAAGACAACTGGAAGGCGGCCGCCAGCCGGGGATGTCAGGCGCAAAATGCGGTACGTTTCCTCCTGGCGGATGTCCTGAAGGAGGAATCGCAAACATTTGTCGCGATTGGTCAACCGAGTTTGATTATTCAGTAATGCTTGTAAAGTAGTATGAATAAAGAAAAAAACTCCCTGGCTTTTACGTTAATCGAGCTCCTGGTCGTCATTTCCGTGATCGGGCTTTTGGCTAGCGTGATTTTGATTTCGCTCAATAGTGTTCGGGACAAGGCCCGGTATTCAAGGATGCTGGCTGATATGAAGCAGATTACTCAGGCTGGCGAGTTGGATCTCGATGTGCGAGGAAGCTATGCGCCCGATGTCGGTGCGGGAGAAGCAACGGCTTTTGTTGGCACTTATTTATCTGCGTGGCCCAAACCGCCATGTCCGAATTGGGACTATGACTGGGACAATTGGCTGGATGGTACTCCCAACCAGGGGATGCGGATTACCGCTGTCAATTGGAATGGTGGAAGTGGAAACTATCGGCGAAAATTTTATTATTGTATGACCACAAGCGGGACTTGTTACCTAGGCTCTGGCGGTTCGCCATACGAGATCCCAATACAGGATTATTCTGCAAAAACAGTTACATGCAATGAAAACTAATTTTAAAAGTCCTGGTTTCACCCTCATCGAACTCCTCGTGGTTATTTCCGTGATCGGGTTTTTAGCGAGTATAATCTTGGTGAGTTTGAATTCTGCGAGGGCCAAGGCCAGAGATGCCAGAATAATAGCCGATTTTAAGCAAATCAATAACGCGCTTGACTTGTTTTATGATAAAAATAACAGAATGCCGAACAATTACAATCCCGGATTCGGTGCTTGTAACGGAGGAGGTTATTTTGAACAGAGTATGCAGGAGCTGGTAAATGATGGATTCATCTCCCGCGTTCCAGTCCCGCCGCCTGGAGGCAATGAGTATTGTTACTATAATTATGGAAATGCTTACCCGGGCGCGCTATTGGTTACCGACTTGGAGTCAGTTCCAGACACTACAACCGGAATCCCTCCTTCTTGCCGCCCTTGGGGCGCGGGTGTGAATTGGTGCGACCAAACTAGCAACAAGTACTATTGTATTTGTCACACTTATTAATGTTCCACTGTGAAAAATAAAAAACAGAAAGCATTTACCCTCACAACACAATATCGTTTGGTGTGTGGCTTTACTCTTATTGAAGTTTTATTGGTAGTTGTGTTGGTTGGAATGCTGGCCGGCGTTGGTATACCGATTTACCAAGCTTTGCAGTCTCGCAATGATTTGGATATTGCTTCAAGTGCAGTCGCACAGAATCTGCGGCGGGCGCAGATTTTGGCTCAGGCTGTAGATGGCGATTCTGCCTGGGGGACGCGGATTCAAACCGGAGGCGTGGTTGTTTTTAAGGGCAGTTCCTTTGCCAGCCGCGATCAGGACTATGACGAAACATTTGAGATATCCAGCAGTATCGTATCCTCTGGTCTTTCGGAGGTCGTTTTTTCAAAATTGGCAGGGTTCCCTCAAACTACAGGGACTGTTACGTTAATCTCGCAAGCTAGTGAGAAAAAAAACATCACCATCAACAGTAAGGGAACAGTCAGCTATTAGCTTGTAGCTTTTTAGCTTGTAGAAAAATGCAAAATGAATTAATAAAAACTTATAAAGATCTAATAGTTTGGCAAAAAGCGATGGATTTGATTGTTGCAGTATACAATATCACAGAAAATTTTCCCAAATCGGAAATATATGGGCTGACTTCTCAAATGAGACGCTGCTCGGTATCTATTCCATCCAATATTGCGGAAGGGCGAAGGCGCGGCAGCAAGAAAGATTACCGACAATTCCTAATAATGGCCTACGCTTCGGGTGCAGAATTAGAAACGCAGATAGAAATTACGAAACGACTGTTGTTTGGTAAAGAATTTGATTATGCTAAGGTTGATAGCTTATTGGATGAAGTTATGCGAATACTAAATAAGATCACAAATGCGCTTAATTCCTAAAAACCTACCACCTACAAGCTACAAGCTGCAAGCTGCTTTCAGCATGATAGAGGTTATTTTGGCGAGTTCGATTTTTGCCATGATAGTTGTTTCTTTTGTCGGAGTATTTTTGTACGGACAAGAGTCAACCACGCTTGCCGGGAAACGGTCCTCTGCAGTGTTTTTGGCAGAAGAGGGTTTGGAGGCTCTGAAAAATATCCGCGATGCGGGTTTTGCCAACCTTACTGACGGTACTTTTGGGCTGGCGATTTCCGGCGGACAGTGGATTTTATCCGGAGTTTCGGATGTGAACGGAATTTTTACGAGACAGATAATGATTTCCACGATTGACGCAAAAAGAAAGCTGGTAACCTCGAGAGTAGACTGGCAGCAGAACCTCCAGCGAACAGGTACCATATCGCTTGCGAGCAGACTCACAAACTGGATCGCGACAGCAATGGGCAACTGGGCATTGCCAAGCCTGGAAGCGATTTTCAATTTTACAGCAGGCAACAGCGGCAATGCCACAGCAAACAGCAACGCGATCGCGTTTGCCAATAATCTTGTTTATCTCGGGCGGGCAAATAGCGGGGGGCGAGAATTTTTTATCTTTGACGTTTCCAATCCCGCAGTTCCCGTGCTCCTCGGCCAAAGGGATTTGAACGGCACTCCAAATGACATCGTAATCTCCGGCAATTATGCTTATGTCGCGTCAACAGATAACTCTGAGGAACTCCAAATTATAGATATTTCTGATCCGGCAACAATAGATCAGGCCGGTAAATTGACTAGCGTCAATTTGACTGCTGCCAACAGCGGCAACGCAACTGTAAACGCCATAGCTCTTGCGATTTCCGGTAATTATCTTTTGATGATTCGTGCCGGAGGCGATGAATTTTTGATATTTGATCTGACCAATCCATCAACGCCGGGAAACCCGGTAGGACGTACCCCATCTTTGACAGGCACCGTAAGCGATCTGGCGACAGCAGGGGATTACGCTTATGTTGCTTCTACTGATAATGCGGCGGAATTGCAAATTGTTGACATCACCACCAAGACCGCGCCCGCTCGCATTCAGGTTTTCAATCTCAACAGCGGCAATGCCAACGCTGACGGTTTATCGCTCGATGTTGGCAATAATCATGTGTTTCTGGGGCGGGCAGCGAGCGCGGCCCCGGAATTTTATACGATCAATGTGGCAAATCCGCTGACCCCAGCCCTAGCCGATACTTTGGAGCTCGGCGCTAATGCGCTGGCGATTTCACTGGAACCCAACTCTGGATATGTTTTTCTGGCAACCGCAGACACAGCTAATGATTTCAAAGTGATTGACGTTTCAAATCCAGCGGCTATTTCGCTTCTCGGTCAGTTGAATCTGGCCAACGGCCCTGTTGATGTAATTTATGATTTAACTCTTGACCGGGCATTTCTTGCCTCAACCGCGGACACGGAAGAGCTGCAGATTGTGAGGCCGCAATGATTTTAGAATATTGAATATAGCATGAAAACCACATTTCACGTTCCAAATTCCAAATTTCGGTCGGGGTTTACCCTTATCGAACTGCTTGTGGTAATTTCGGTGATCGGCTTACTCGCTAGTGTGATAATGATTAGTCTAAACTCTGTTCGAATAAAAGCCAGGGATGTAAAAAGGCGTACTGATCTGGCCCAAATTTCAAAGGCTTTGGAACTTTATTATAATGACAATAACGACCGATATCCGGGATCAGGCGGAGCGACCTCCCCCAATAATGTTTGGACAAACAGCAATGACAGTAGCTGGAACACTTTGACAACCTCGCTTCAGCCTTACATAAGCAAGTTGCCGCACGACCCCAAAGAAAGCGCTTCGGGATATCCCGGGGACGGAGTTTATAGCTACGCTTATTATTCTGACCCGGGCGGAAGCTACGGCTGCCAGAATCAGCAGTATCTCCTTACAGCGAATCTGGAAAATCCCGGCGGCCAGGCAACACAGGCTTTTACCACCTGTGACGGCACTGTATTAGGCCCTTACGGCACCCTTATGGTTTCTAATAAAATTAAATAAAAGAAAACAAAAATTGACCAAGTTTTGTATTTTAAAATCGAAAAAAGACTTTACCCCCACACCACAACACAGTTTGGTGTCGGGGTTTACCCTCATCGAACTTCTCCTTTATCTGGGACTCGCGGCGATTTTGCTTTTAGTTATTTCGATTTTTTTGGCGTTGATTCTCCGTTCGCGGGTAAAAAACCAAACCGTAGCTGAGGTGGAGAGCCAGGGCGTTATGGTTATGAATCTAATCACACAGACAATCCGTAATGCTGAATCCATCAATTCGCCGGCAGATGGAGCAAGTGCGGCGAGTTTGTCAGTTGATGCCGCGGGCGTAAGCAATGATCCGACTGTGTTTGATCTTTCCTCGGCGGCTTTGCGGGTGCAGGAGGGGGCAGGGGCGGCTGTGTCTCTAACATCCTCAAGGTTGTCTGTCTCAGCTTTGAATTTTCAAAATTTATCTCGGACTGGTACGCCGGGCACGGTTCGCGTACAATTTACACTCACGCATTCCAACCCTGCCGGTAAAAATGAGTACGATTATTCAAAAATATTTTATGGAAGCGCATCGCTCAGATAGCTTTTTAGACAGTAGCTTATTAGCTTGTAGCTAGATGAATATAAACACAAAACCAAATAATTCAAGGCCTAATATGCTACAAGCTACAAGCTACAAGCTGGAGTCCGGCTATATTCTGCTTATCAGCGTGCTGGTAGTGAGCGCTGTTGGGGTGGCTGTATCCATTGCCGTTATCCTTTTTGGCCTTGGCAGCTCGCGAAGCAGCTTTTCCATGGAGCAGTCAGGCCAGTCTAAGAGCCTAGTGAATGCTTGCGCTGACGAAGCCCTGGAGAGAATAAGAGAGGATACGGCCTTTACCGGGCAAGGGAATCTGAGTCTTGGGCAGGGAGTATGCGGGTACAATGTGGTTAGCCTTGGCGGTCAGAATCGCCTCATTACCGCTTCCAGCACGGTGGGTACTGTGATTAGGAAGGCGAGCATTAACATTGACGCTATCAACCCGAAAATAAACGTCTCATCCTGGCTCGAAGTTGCGGATTTTTAGATTTATGTCATAATGATAAGAAGCAATTTTTAACAAATAACAATTAACGAGAAACAAATGCAAAATACAAAAACCAAAGGATTCACTTTGCTGGAAATCCTTTTGGTGGTGGCAGCCATCGGGATCTTGGCTGGCATCGTCATTGTCGCGATCAATCCGGGAAAACAGCTCGGCGATACGCGCAACTCCCAGCGAAGGGTCGATGTTAATACCATTTTAAACGCGGTATACCAGTATTCTCTGGACAACAGCGGCAGACTGCCGCCAAATATCAAGACCTCACCGGGATCCGCGATTTGCCCATCCGGCACAGCCACGACGACCTGCACGGGGCTGAATTTCGCTTCGCTTCTCGAGCTGTCGGCTGATGAGAAATATCTGGTGGCTATTCCATCAGATCCAAGCTGCTCAACGACAAATAGCACTTGCTACAATATCGCCACAACAACAAGCGGCCGCATTACTGTCAGCGCGCCGAACGCTGAGCAAGGGGCCGCGATTTCGGTTTCAAGGTAGAGTTTTCAAGACGAAACAAAATAATAGGGTATCTTGATGGAGTTTCATGGACAGCCTCATGCAGAAGGCAAACTGTTTTTATGCGGGCTAGTTCTGCTTGCCCTTAGTTTTGGTTACTTTCGTTTTAACGGCGAGGCCGAGAAAAGCCTCGTGGTTATTGGGTTATTTGCAGTCGGCGCTATTCTTCTTTATTTACTTGAGCGAACGAGAAGGGACAGCGGATTTAGCGAAAATACGGCAAGGCAGCGCCAGGTTACTTTGGCCACAAAGATCAAAGAACTTGAGGATTCTAAAACCGAAACTCTGAAGATCATCCACGATCTCCAGCTTGCTAAAGCGCGCCTGGAAGAGGAAAAATCCAAAGATGAAGCCATGCTCGCCAGTCTGGGAGAAGCCCTGGTAGTTACGGACAAAGCCGGGAAAATCAGGCTGGTAAACCAGGTTTTCGAACAGCTCCTGGAATGGAAACTCTCAGAGATTACCGGCAAGCATGTCCTCGATATCATTCCGATTCAGGATGAAAAGGGAGGTATGATATCCCTGCAAAAAGCTTTCAATTTGGTCCTGGAGACCGGCAAAAAAATCAGCGTCGATGCCGATGGTTCTTATTATTACGTAAAGAAAAATAAAGCCAGATTTCCCGTGGCTATCACTGTTACGCCGATTATGCTCGGTAAACAAATAGTAGGTGCGGTGCAGGTATTCCGTGATGTGACGCGCGAAAAGGAGATGGATACTGCAAAGACCGAGTTCGTGTCATTGGCCAGCCATCAATTGCGTACCCCGCTGTCTACTGTAAATTGGTATACAGCGGGGTACGCAAT
>Ga0209542_10002442_pt1 | contig 41560 bp, 51 predicted proteins | sample RifCSPhighO2_01_FD_184028 | JGI IMG/M metagenome (GOLD analysis project Ga0209542, IMG submission 184028) | Soil microbial communities from Rifle, Colorado - Rifle CSP2_plank highO2_0.1 (SPAdes) (version 2) | ecosystem: Environmental > Terrestrial > Deep subsurface > Rock core/Sediment ... | reverse complement strand
AGTTTATAAAGTTTGTAAAGTTATAAAGTTTTGAATTTACTTTATGAACTTTAAGAACTTTCAACTTTATGAACTGCGTGCGAAGCACGCTCCCGCTCTTTGTAGGCATACGGTTTCAGTTACTATTTCACTCCCCTCACCGGGGTGCTTTTCACCTTTCCCTCACGGTACTTGTTCACTATCGATCACTAAGAGTATTTAGCCTTATCCAGTAGTATGGACAAATTCACCCAAGACATTCTTATCTCGGGCTACTCAGGTAACAATACGAAAGTCCGATTGTTTTCGCTTACAGGACTATCACCTTCTTTGGTCGGCCGTTCCAGGGCCGTTCTGCTAACACTCGGATTTGTAACTTTCTATTTCAAATCATATAACACGCGACACGCAACATATTATTGTTACATGTTTCATGTTACATGATTTAAAAAATGTACTGTCCCTATAACCCCCGTCATTAATTATTGCTAACCAACAACAGGTTTAGGCTGTTCCCTTTTCGCTCGCCGCTACTAAGGGGATCTATTCTATTTCTTTTCCTCCGGTTACTGAGATGTTTCACTTCACCGGGTACGCATCTCGCTTGCGCGAGATAACACAGGTTTACTGTGCTGGGTTTCCCCATTCGGAAATCTCCGGATCAAAGCCCGCTAGACGGCTCCCCGAAGCTTAAGGCAGTCACGCCACCTCCTTCATCGCCTCTTAGTGTCAAGGCATCCTCCGTACGCCCTTATTGTTTACCCGCCAAAATTTTTCCAAATCTCGGCAGGTTCAATGAGTAATTATTTTGATTATTTTGTTGATTTATTAATGCTTTATTACCCGTTCTGATCCTGACTTGTTCAGGATCTAAAAACATATTCAATTGTCAGGGTTCTTTCCATTTGCAACCAGTAATTGTTCCCCCCTCCCCATTGCATATCTTTTAGAGGCCCAATTATTGATCGCAAAAATTGATTTTTATCATCCACGGGCAATAAAAACACCGCTGAAAGCGGCTTTTGAAATTAACACAAAAATGCCAGTTAGTTTCAGCCGCTTGTTATTACAAATTGTAGTGAATTAATCATATGTTGTTGTATAGAGATTGTATCAAAACATCCGTGAACATGTCAAATGACCTGTTCACGGATGGTGGATATCTTTTACTATTTCTATCTTTTAAACCAAAACGCTTTCCAGCAGATACTTAATTTTCAACCTGTAAAAATAACCTCCTGCGGTAAATCCGGCCACAATTAGCGGCAGATATAAGCCCCAAAACGAAGCGCCGGTTTTGATATCAAGAGCGCCGGCAACAACGCCTATAACTATGGCAACATCCGAAGACCTAACCGTAGAAACATTATCCGCGCCGGCAAAAACATAATTAAACAAAGTGCCTGAAGCTCCCGAATTTACAGTCGCATAAAGTTTTACAATCGCTTCCTGATAGGGGCTTACAGAGCCTATATTGATTCCGGAATCGGTTATTCCGTTTTGAATTAAAATGCTGTTCAAGCTGGTAGTGCCGCTGATGTAAGACAGACCGGAAGGAAGCGGGTCGCGCACAAATACATTATTAAGAGTAATGGACGAAGAATTTCTGACACGCAAAATAAATTCAATCGTATCGCCCCTTGCCGCGCTGACGCTTGTTTTCTCCTGCATATCTCCCTTGGAAACATTTCTTTCAAATTTTTGGATTGTTATGTTTCCGCTAACTGCCGCTTGATTCCTGTTTACAAAAACCAAGGCATTATCGCTCACCGTGGAGGCATTATCGGCGCTTGCATTAGCGGTATTGGTGATAGTCGTGCTTCCATAACTGAAAAATGTTTCGCTTTCAACTTGCGCCCTGAATCTTACCAGCACAGAAGAACCGGCGCTTCGGCCGCCAATGTACAATCCGCCTGCCGTTATTCCGTCAGAAGTATAATTGCCGTCAATGGTGGTACTGCCGGAAATATATCTTAAACCGTTGGGAAGATAATCGTATGCTCTGATATTGTTTAAATAATAATTATAGGCATAAATGCGAATGGAAAATTCCACCGTTTCACCGAATTGAGCATAAACAGAATTAGACTCGCCGCCGCCGGACGATACATTTCTGACATCTTTAGAAATACTTAAATAAGCATACGGCGTAGGCGTAGGAGTATATGTCGGAGTCGGAGAGGGTGTGGGTGTGGGCGTGGGAGTTGATGTCGGGGTCGGGGTCGGAGTTGGTGTGGAAGTCGGAGTAGGAGTGGGTGTTACCGTAGGCGTAGGCGTAGGAGTCGGAGTAAACGAAGGAGTTGGTGTTGGAGTTGGTGTCGGTGTCGGCGTTGGGGTAGGGGTAGGAGTAGGAGTGGGGTCATCAAAAATCCGATAAACTCTTACTTTATAAATCTCTATGCTTTGAGAATCCCTGCTTTGCGGTTCAAAATAAATCGCTCCGCCGGCATATTTTACCGGAGTACCGGCGATATTGGTATAGGTTTTTATGTCTTTTTGAATTTGCTCGCAGTTGTCTCTGTCTTTTCTCCTGCCGCCGCTTCCGTTCAAATCGGAAATATTCCTGAAATCCACGCTTGTTCTCACGGTCATGGTTTCATTGGTTTGAGGTCCGGTTCCGTCATAAAAACCATAGTGCGCCACAATATCTATCAAATAATTTCCCTCCGGTAAACGCAAAACGGATTCGGGAATATAAAATTTCCGATTTCCCTGCCCGTAAACGATAGCCAATTTTTTTCCGCATTTGATATCGGTGTTTCCGACAAAAGAACCGGCGCCAATCCAGCCCGTATCAACGCTTGAAGCATTAGCGGTAAAAATAAAATTAAAACTGCCTAAAATGCTTAGAAATATGCTCCCAATTAAAATTGTCGCGTATAATTTTTGCATGTTTTTATATTTTAACATACTATTTTTTAATTGTCAATTTAATTATTTTGGAGCGACGCGGCAATCATTATTCTTTCTTTATCGGAACCTACCGGCCAACAACTGCCCAAAATAAGATCGCCCCCGATGTTTGAACTTATAAGATCTTTGGCTGTACCGATTTTCTTGTTTATCACGGAAAAAACAAGCCGTCTGCCCTTGTAATTAACGAAAATTGAATCGCCTATCTCAAGTTTGTTCAGTTTAGAAAATACGGAAGAATATTTCCTCCACGGAAAATTGGAAGAAGAATGACCGATGATAACGGCGCTTCCCTCTCCCGGCAAAGCGGATTCCGGATACAAAACCACCCCTCTTTTTAAATCATTCAAAATAATATTCGCATCCGTTGACGCGCTTCTTATAATAGGCGCGGTAATATTTATTTTGGGAATGGAAATATTATCCGATGATTCAACGGCGGCATTGCCGAAATTGTTGTCGGCATAATAGTTGTTGTTGTTTTGTGAATAAGCGCCGGCATTATTCTCTGCATTTTCCCCTCCCCTTGCGGCATATCCGTAGATTGCGCGAAGTTCAGCGGTTAATCTTTCATTTTCCGCTATTTCCTTTTTTCCATTATTGAAAATATTAAAATTGAAACTGTTAAAAATTTCTCCTCTGTTCATAAACGAAAACACAGCCAAAAATATAGCCACAAACAAAATAACCGCCACTTTTATATCTTTAACCGAGGCCAAATTAAATCTGTTTGCCGTGAGTCTATGGAATCGGCGAGTTTCAATAACAAGCCGATTCGGCAAGCTCACGGCAAGTTGGTTGCGATCCTCTGTTTTTATAAAATTAAAGTTAATCATATGGTTCGTTTGGCCATGACGGGATTATTGAATTATTATTTTGCCGAATGAAAGCGCGCTGTCATTTAGAAATATCAGCATAATTCCGATTGCCATTAGCGCAACCGGCTTTAACATAATGGCTGAAAATCTTAAACTGGCCGCGGCAAGCATCTTAATCAAAAGCAATCCGGCGAATAATCCTACCGCCAAACCGATTAATTTATTAAATAAACTTGTTGATTCATAGGCGACCGATGACGGTTGTTGATCGTTCAAGATTGATTCGGCCGATTTTACTTCAGGTCGGGTGGCGTTTACCAAAGCAACCGGAGATAATTTGGGACTCGCCTGCGAGGCTACGCCCGAAAGGCTCGCTTTTTGTTGCGGAATTAAAGTTATTGTTGATTTGTATTCCGGTTGAGGGCTTGGCGTTTTTGAAAAAATTTTTGTTTTTGCCGTTTTGACGCCAGTTCCGCTTGCAAGCGGTTTGCCGAACATCTGCACCGTCATCGCGGTTTTTTCTCCGTTTAGCGCGCCATATCCGACCGCAATTCCTATTTCCGAAAAATCATTAAGCAGAACATTTTTCCGGTGCAACTCCGAAGCCATCCACGCTTTCATCACTTCGTTGCTTGAATAAAAATTCATCGCCAAATTTTCCCCGGCCATGGTGTAATTATAATTCGCTTTTTGAAGCCAAGACCACGGAGTCGCGCCCTGCGGAGAATTGTGGGCAAAATAATTATTCTTAAACATATCGGCAAGTTTTAATTGAGCCGCGGCTTCAAGGCGGGAACTTACCGCCAGAGGCTGGTTCCCGTTTTGCCGTCTCTCTTGGTTTGTAAGCTGATAAATATCCGACTGGGAAAGCTGGCTGTAAATATCGGCGCCGAGATAATTGCCAAACGAAATCACGCTCAAAATCTTAAGTCCAATTAACAAGCCGGCTACTAAGAAAAATAGGTCATTTTCAAGAATTCGGGGTTTAAAGCCGTTTTCCGCGCAAGGCGTTAAAAATGTCTTAATTGTCTGAAAAAATCTGTTTTTGTTTGAAAAATCAATCATTTTCCCTTGTTTTCCTTTGTTTTATAATACTTCTATTCGCTATCTTTAATTATACCACAAAATTCATGAAATGGGAAGGATATGTGCTGGCAGGATACCCAAAATAATAGGAACTTAGCGGGGTTGCGACTTTTTGGGCACGGCGTAAATTCCTGCCACCGCCCTTGGCGGGGCCCCGCTGAAAGCGGTGGCTGGCGGATTGTCTTTCACTCGCAGGCGATTCCCGCCGAAGTTCCTCGGCGTGAACCTTCGCCTTTCCCCGTCGGGCTCCGTAAATCCCAAAAGAGCCGCAACCCCGTCCAGTTTCCTTCAACACAAAGTTTTGATTTGAAGCTGATACTCTGCCGAAAAAGGTCAAAGAAAAAGCACAAAGATTTTATTTAGAAATCTGATATTTCCTACATATGTTGGATTCGTCAGATGTAGGAGATTCAAAAGCGAAGATTTATTCAGTTAACACTTTCGGTCCGCCGTGAGTTATTACCACCGTGTGCTCAAAATGCGCGGATAGACCGCCGTCCTTAGTGAGAAAAACAAACCCATCTTTGCCATCTTTTATCTGCCATTTTCCGGTCACCACCATCGGTTCTATCGCCAAAACCATACCCGTCTTTAGTTCAAGACCGGAACCGGCTTGGCCATAATTTAAAACCTGCGGTTCCTCGTGAAGCTCACGGCCAATACCGTGGCCCACCAAATCCCTGACAACATTAAAACCATTTAACTCAACATATTTTTGAATTGCCGAACCGATATCGCCCAAGGCATTTCCCGCCTTGGCTTTTGAAATTCCTATGCGCAACGATTCTCTCGTTACATTGATTAATTTTTCCTTAAGAGCGTTGTCCGATTCTTTGCCGCCCGGAATTAAAACCGTGAGGGCAGAATCAGTATGAAAACCCTTATGAATGATTCCGAAATCAAGTTTGAGCAAATCGCCTTCTTTTAATTTCCTGTCGGACGGCACGGCGTGGACGATTTCATCATTGACCGAAGCGCAAAGAACCGCCGGATAACCGCCATAACCCAAAAAAGACGGCTTCACTTTATATGACAAAACAAGCTCTCGGGCGAGCTTTTCTAAATCCTCCGTGGCAATTCCAGGCCTTGCCTCTTCCGCCAATCTTTTCAGCATCTCCGCCAGCATCCTGCCCCCCTCCCGCATTATTTCTATTTCTTTTTCTGTTTTAATATTTATCATTTTATGGCCGATGCCAATCTACAAATAAACGCTAATCTACAAATTATTAGAATTTAAAACTCTTTTCGGTTTTAAGTATTTATCTCTAAAATTCACAAGTAATCCTAATTTTAATTTTTTCGTTTCAAGGTATTTTTTCAATTGATAATAATCTTTCTTTTCTAAGATTGATTTGGATTTAATTTCAAGCACAATTTTATTATCAACAAGAAAATCCAACTTATAAAAAAGATATCCGCATATTTGATAAGAAAGTTCCGAGTATATTAATTTTTGCGTGTTTTATAAATTCCTTCTTTATTTGTTGATTCGCATTACATTTGTAGATTAGCATCGGTTAGTATATCTTCAAATACTTTTTCAATTGGCTGTTCACCATTTACCTCGATTACTTCATACCCCTTTTCTTTCAAAAACGCCAGCACCGGTTCGGTTTCTTCAAGATAAGTTTGATATCTTATTTTGATTGTTTCCGCATTATCCAAAAAGCGGGTGATTATCGGACTGCCGTCCTTCGGGCATTTTTCAATATTTTCAAACTCCGGAAAATTGGGGATGGGATGCCGGTTTTTCTCGCAAATTCTTCTTTTGCTGTTTCTTTTTACCGATTCTTCTTCGGTGAGTTTTATGTTCAACGCTCTGATATTCTCTCTGCCGTATAATTCTTCAAAAATAGGCAATTCATTTTCAACTTCAAAAAGCGTGCGCGGAGAGCCTGAAAAAACAATACCCTTGCCCTCGCTAGCCAATTCCTTAACCCTATCTATTATCCATTCAAAAACTAATCTCGGCGTAACCAACTTTCCGGATTTCCAATTTTCTTTTTCCGCCGTTATCACCTTGTCTGAAGAATCGGCATTCTTAAATTTTTCCTCAATAATTTTTGATGTCTCAAAATTAAACAACCCGAATTTATCGGCTAACATCTCCGCCTGCGTCCCCTTCCCCGACCCAGGCGGTCCGATGAGAATAATTATCTGTTTTGCGTTCATATTGTCTTCATAATATCATTTTCAAAACACAAAACAAAAAGCAAGAATAAGAGGTAATGTGCGCACACAAAAGCTTTTAGTATTCGTACATTGAGAGTTGGGCGTCTACCTGCTTCATAATCTCCAGCGCCACCGACACCACAATCAAAATGGAAGTTCCGCCGACGGAAAAAGCCGTGATACCCGAAAAACCTTGAACGATATTAGGCAAAATGGCAATCAAGCCGAGGAACAACGCTCCAACCAAAGTTACTCTGTTTAAAAGATGATTTAAAAATTGAGAAGTCATCGGACCGGGCCTGATACCGGGAATATAGCCTCCCTGCTTCTGAATATTTTCCGCTATGGACTTGGGATCAAAAGTAACGGCGGTATAAAAATAAGTGAAAAGAACCACTAGAATAAAATAAAAAGTGGAATACCAAAGCTGGGATTGAATTATTCGGCTTATGGCGCCGGCGATATTGGAAATAAAAGCGATATTGGAACCGGCAAAAAAGTTAGCCACCATTCCGGGAAACAACAAAATTGAAAGCGCGAAGATGATGGGAATAACACCGGCATTGTTTACTCTCATCGGCAAATAGGTGGATACTCCCCCGTATACTCTTGAACCTCTCACCCGTCTTGCGTAGTTTATCGGAATATTTCTTTGTGCTTCGGAAATATAAATAACCCCGACAATAACCGTTAAAGCGACCGCAACAAAACCGATATAGGCAAAAAACTTGCTGGCATCGTAGGTAAAAAGAGTTTGTTGGACCGAAGCCGGAAACCTGGCAACGATACCGGCCAAAATTAAAAGAGAAACTCCGTTGCCGATATTTTTTTCCGAGATAAGTTCTCCCAGCCACATTAAGAATAAACTGCCGGCAACGACCGCCGATATGGCGGAGACCCAATCAAGCAAGCCAAGTTGGCCAATAATATTTTGGCGGGATAACAAAACCAAAAAACCATAGCCCTGAAGAGCGGCCAACGGCACGGTTAACAAGCGGGAATATTGATTAAATTTCATTCTGCCGGCTTCACCTTCGTATTTATACATCTGTTCAAGAGACGGAAAAATCATCGTTAAAAGCTGCATAATGATGGAGCCGGTAATATACGGGCCCAAACCGAGCATACCGAGAGACAAAGTTGACAGCGAACCGCCGGTAAAGGAACTTATCAATCCGAAAAATTGATTTTGCGCAAAGAAATCTTTAAGACGCGAAGTATCTATCGCCGGTATCGGAATATTGGAAACAAGGCGGGAAATAATCAAAAGCGCAATCACAAAAAGCACTTTGTTTCTAATATCCGGCCTCTTAAAAATTTGAAAAATTTTACTCATTTATTCTATCGCGCCTCCGGCTTTGATTATTTTTTCTTTTGCCGAAGCGGAAATTTTAACGCCTCTAAACGAGAGTTTTTTCTTTAATTCTCCATCACCCAAAATTTTTACGCCGACTTTTACGCTTTGAATTAAGCCTTTTTCCAAAAGTAATTCCGGAGTTACCGCCTGACCGTCATCAAGCCCGTTTAAAAAACCAAGATTAATTACTGCCGGCTTATCGTGTTTTAATTGATAAAATCGGTGTTTGGGATGCGGACTGGAGTTACCCGGCTTCTTGGAAGCTCCTCTTAACTTGGGAAACATCTGCCAAATCCTGTTGTCTCCGCCCCTAAATCCGGGCCTAACGCTGGAACCAGCTCTTGATTTTTGACCCTTTGTTCCATGGCCGGAGAAAGTTCCCCGCTTACCGCCGCGCCCAACTCTTTTTTGGGATTTTCGCGGTGTCTTTGATTGTAATTGATGAAGTTGCATATTATTTTGCTAAAGGTTTTTTGGGCTTGATTTTCTTTAACGCTTCTATCGTTGCCATCGCAATGTTTAACTTGTTGTTCGTTCTTTTAAGCAGTTTTCCGGTTAAGCTTGTAATTCCCAAAAGCTTGGCGACAACTCTAACCGGACCGCCGGCTTTAACTCCACCCCGAGCCGGTTTCAAAATAACTTTCGCGCTGGAATATTTCGCTTCCACTTGATAAGCAATCGTGCCTTCTTTAGTCAGCGGAATCGTAATTAAAGTTTTTTTAGCGCGATTAAAAGCTTTCTGAATTGATTGAGCGACATCTTTTCCTTTGGCTATGCCGACGCCAACCTTGCCCTTTGTATCGCCGATAACAATAGTGGCTCTGAAGCTGAATCGTTTTCCGCCCTTGGTTACTCTCGCAACCCTTGCTATATCCAAAACTGTCTGTTCATATTCTGATTTTCTGTCGGCATCGCCAAACTTGCGACCTCTGCCCCCTCTGCCCCCTCCGCCCCTGCGATCTCGGAAACCGGCTGAACCCCGATTTGATTGCGGGGCCGTCGGCAGTACCGGTTGCTCCGGCAATGCGGTGGCTGTATTTGGTTGTGTGTTTTGATTTTCTTCCATTTTTTAACTATATTTTAATTCCTCCCTTGCGTAAACCGTCGGCAAGAGATTTAACCCGACCGTGATATTTAAAACCGCCCCTGTCAAAAACCGCTTCCTTAATATTCTTTTCTTGCATTTGGATTGCCAACGATTCGCCGACCTTAAACGCTCTTTCTGATTTCTTGGCTTTTGTTTTTTCTTTTGTTTTAGTTTTTGAAATCATGTCTGACGCGCTAACAATCGTTTTTTGATTTTCATCGTCAATAATCTGGGCAAAAATATGTTTGTTGCTTTTAAAAACAGAAACTCTCGGCCTGACGGCGGTTCCGGTTATAATCGCCCGAACTTTTTTGTGTCTTTTCAGGCGTAATTGTTTTTTAGTGCTTGTTTTATTCATGTTGATAATTAAGAAGTTGCCACAGACTTCTTGCCGGCTTTCTTAATTATTACTTCGTCATTATATTTAATGCCGCTGCCCTTATAAGGTTCCGGTTTTCTTTTTGTCCTAATATCGGCGGCAACCTCGCCAACCAATTCTTTATTAAAACCGCTCACTTTTATAACATTTTTCTCCACTTTAAAACTGACTCCTTCCGGCGCGGTAATAGTAATCGGATGGGAATATCCCAAGTTTAATTCCAGTTCATTTCCCTTTACCGCCGCTTTATACCCTACACCCTGAAACTCAAGAATTGTTTCAAATCCTTCAGTTACACCCTTGATCATATTTGCGATCAAAGCCCTGGTTAAACCCCACAAAGCGCTGCTGTCTTTGCCAACATTCTCCCTTAACTGAATTTTTATAATATTATTCTCCATATTCACATCCAAAGCTCCGGAGATGGTTCTCTTTAATTCTCCCTTCGGTCCCTTAACAAATATGACGCCATCTTCTATTCTGATTTCAACACCGGCAGGGACATTAATTATTTTTTTACCTATTTTGCTCATATTTAATAAATTTCAAACATTAACTCTCCGCCCAAGTTTTTCTTCCTGGCTTCCCGCGAACTCATTATACCTTCAGGCGTTGAAATAACGGCCATTCCATAACCGGAACGAACCAGCTTAATTTCTTTTGCCTTTATATACATTCTTCTGGACGGGCGGCTTATAATTTTTATACCGCCAATCGCGCCTTCGCCGTCAGAATACTTTAAAGTCAGCAAAAGAAATTCCGCTTCGCTCTTTTTCATTTTTTTATTTTTTCTGTCAACTTCCGCAATAAAACCCCCCTCTTTAAGAATACCCGCTATTTTTAATTTAGCCTTAGAAAAAGGAACAAAAACCTGCTCGCTCTTAACCGCTTGAGCGTTTTTAATTCTTATTAAAATGTCTGAAATTGGATCGGTCATAATATTCTACTAATTACGAATTGGTACGAATTTACGAATTTTTTAAATTACTTATTCGTATATTCGTTTAGATTCGTAATTCGTAGGAAATTACCAGCTGGATTTTTTTATTCCGGGCAATAAACCCTGACTGGCTAATTCTCTAAAATGAATCCGGCATAATCCGAATCTTCTCATGTAGCCGTGCTTTCTTCCGCAAATAAAACATCGCAATACTATGCGCGTGGAAAACTTGGGCTTTTTATTTGATCTTGCGATTGTAGATTTTTTGGGCATAAACGGGGTTTACCTTAACGATGATTTAATTGGAAATCCTAAAAGCTTTAATAAGGCTGTTCCTTTCTCTCTATTCTTGGCATCGGTAACAACGGTTACTTCCAAACTAAAAATATCTTTAATGTTTTCGTAATTAACTTCTGGAAAAATGCTTGATTCTTTAATGCCAAGATTCAAGTTTCCCATTTTATCAAAATTCTTCGGCTCAATTCCCCTAAAATCCCTTGATCTCGGCAAGGCAACTGAAATTAATCTGTCTATAAAATCATACATTCGTTTGCCTCTTAAGGTTACGGCGATTCCAACTTCCATGCCCTCTCGAGTTTTAAATCCGGCTATGGATTGTTTGGCTTTTTTCATAACCGCTTTTTGGCCGGAAAGCAAAGATATATCCCTTTTAACTCTTTCAATGGCTTTGTCGTCTTTTAAAAATTTGCCGATACCGGTATTGATAACCACCTTTTTTATTTTGGGAATCGCCATAATATTGGCAATGCCAAAATCTTTCTGTAAGACAGGAGCCGCCGTTTTCTTATATTTTTCCAATAATCTTTGCATATTTATTTTAGCGAGCGAGGGGCAAAATGGAAATTCTTATTTACATTTTGTCCGAGCGAAGCTAAAAGGGTGAATACTCCGCCGCTCTGCGGCGGTATCAAGGGGCGAAGCCTCCTCTTGATACCTCGCGGCTTGCCGCGAGGAGAATTCATTTGGTTCATTATTCTAACACAAGTTTAATTATTTGAAAAGCGTAGTCCTATACTTCGGCTTCGCATTTTTTGCAAATTCTCACTTTATTTTTACCCTCTACTCTGAAGCCCACTCTTGTCGGTTTTCCGCATGATTTGCAAACCAAAGCTACGCTCGGCACGCTGACGGCGCGTTCTTTATTTATGATTTGCCCTTTCTGACCCTGTTTTCTGGCTCTGACATTTTTCTTGATCATGTTAAGCCCCTCAACAATAATTTTTCGGGCCGTCGGCAAAACAACGGAAACTTTTCCGGTTTTGCCCCGATCTTTTCCGTTAAGCATTATTACATTGTCTCCTCGTTTTATCTTCATAAAACTCCTCTACTAATTACGAATTGGTACGAATTTACGAATTTTTTAAATTACTTATTCGTATATTCGTTTTGATTCGTAATTCGTAGGAAATTACACCACTTCTTCCGCCAATGATGCAATCGTGTTAAACCCTCTTTCTTTTATTTCTCTCGGTATCGGACCAAAAATTCTTCCTCCTTTGGGTTCTTTTCCATCCAGTATCACCACCGCGTTATCGTCAAATCTGATATAAGTTCCGTCTTTTCTCCTGAAAGATTTTTTCTGCCTTACGACCACCGCCCGTAAAACTTCTTTTTTCTTTACTAATTTTCTCGGTTCGGCAACTTTAACGGAAACTACCACAATATCTCCCAATTGGGCGTATCTTCTTTTTGATCCTCCAAGCACCTTGAAAACACCGACCTTTTTTGCTCCGGTATTATCTGCGACATCTACTATTGAACGAGGCTGCAACATGTATCATGTATCATGTATCATGTATCATGAACAAATTTTTTATTTTTGTTGCATGTTATATGTTACATGAACTGCGCTTATTTAGTCTTGCCGGCTATAATCCATCTCTTTTCTTTTGACATTGGCCTTGTTTCTTGAATAGTCACCTTATCACCCGTATGGTACTGATTATCGGGGTTATGAGCCTTAAATCTCTTGCTTACTTTATAATATTTCTTGTATTTTTTGTGTTTTTTCAAAGTTAAAACTTCCACCACCGCAGTCTTGGACATTTTATCGGATACGACTTTTCCCGTAATTAATCTTAATTTTGTTGTTTTTTCTTCCATGGTTTTAAATTATGTTTCTTAATTCTTTTTTCTCATTTCCGTTAAAATCCTGGCAATGTCTTTCTTTGTTTTTTTAATTTGGCTGGTATTCTTTAACTTTTTATCGGCAAGATCAAATCCGGCCTGCATCAATTTGGCTCTTAATTCTTTTAATATTTGCGACAACTCTTGTGCGTCTTTATTTTTAAAATCGTTTTTCATAATATTATCTCTTTATTATCCTCGTTTTTATCGGTAATTTAAACGCTCCAAGCCGCAACGCTTCTCGAGCCAAAGTTTCTGATAATCCGTCAATCTCAAAAATAACCCTGCCTGCTTCAATGGGAACTATAAAATGGGAAAGGGCTCCCCTACCTCCGCCCATGCCAACCTCTGCGCTTTTGGCCGTTCTCGGCTTATCAGGAAAAACTCTTGTCCAAATTTTACCGCCCCGTTGAACAAATCTTGTCATAACGCGCCTTGATGCTTCCAATTGATTTGACTTAATCCAAGATGACTCGCTTGCTTTCAATCCAAAACTGCCAAAACTTAACTCCGTTCCCCGCGAGGCTTTGGGTTTTAACTTTCCTTTATGCACTTTGGTATGTTTTACTCTTGCCGGTTGTAACAATTTATCTTATTAGCTTGTTAATTTGTTAGCTTGTTAATGAAACAAGATAGCAATATAACAAGATATCAATTTATTTCTGAAATACTTCTCCCTTATAAATCCAAACCTTAATTCCCACTGTTCCATATGTGGTCATTGCGGTTGCTTTTGCATAATCTATATCGGCGCGCAAGGTTTGCAACGGCAGATTTCCTTCTTCCAAATGTTCGGTTCTGGCTATTTCGGCGCCGTCTAACCGTCCGCCCAGTTGAATCTTGGCGCCCTTGTTTTGTTTATTCGCCATTATTTTTGATAATGTCTGCTTCATTATTCTTCTAAAAGGAATGCGTCTCTCTATTTGTTCAACTATTGATTCGGCCATAACGCTTGCCGATGATTCCGGATTTTTAATTTCTTGCACTTCAATGCGAATGGAAATTTTATTTTTTAAAAGTCCGCGAATCTTAGTTTTTAAATCTTCTATACCTCCCCCTCCCCGCCCTATCAACAAACCGGGCCTGGCGGTATAAATTATTATATTTAAAATATCCGTTCCTCGTTCTATCTCAATTCTGTCCACGCTGGTATTTTTTAATTTTAATGACAAAAAATTTCTGACAGCAACATCATCTTTAAGATAGGGGGCGTATTTCTTGCCGCCAAACCATCGGGACGCCCAATCCTTTTGTATTCCTATCCTAAATGATGTTGGTGAAATCTTATGACCCATATTTCTGATATTTAAACATTTAAATATTTAAACTGTCGTTATACTGCTTTTCGTTGGAACAGCCGTTTTCCTAATTTGCCTATTACATTTCCCTTTTTCCCTAATTCTGATTTTATTTCTAGTTTCTTTGTTTCTGTTTGTTTCTCTTCTTTTTCTGTATAAACTTTTTCAGATCTTTTTGGTTGGGCGGATTCTTGTCTTTTAAGACCGGGAACCTTCTCTGCCAGAACAATCTTAATGTGGCTGGTCTTCTTTTGAATCATTGATGCTCTGCCGAATCCTTTTGGTCGAAAACGCTTTAACTTTACCCCCTCGTTCACAATAAAATCTTTTATAAACAGATTGTCTTTCACCATATTAAAATTATTTTCTGCATTGGCAATGGCTGAATTTATGATTTTTATTATACCTGATGCCGGTCTTTTTATTACATACTCAAGATGAGCCAACGCTTTTACGACACCTCTACCTTTAACCAAATCAACAACCGCCCTAACTTTTCTTGGAGCCATTCGAAACTTATTTAATTGGGTCGTAACTTGTGCCATGATAATTATCTAATAACTTATAACGAAGAACTAATAGCTGGATTTAAGTTTTGGTTTTGAACTATTAGTTTTGCGTTATCTTATGCCGGTTTCTTTTCTCCTTCTTTTGGCGCAACTTTTGCCGCCTGCGCCGCTTCCAATTCTTTTTGCTTTTGAGCCGCTTCCAACTCTCGCTGCATTCTTCCTCCGTGTCTGGTAAATTTTTTCGTTAAAGAAAATTCTCCAAGCTTATGTCCAATCATGTCTTCCGTAACTAATACCGGGATATGGATTCTGCCATTGTGCACTCCAAAAGTAAAGCCGATCATTTCGGGAACAATCGTGGAATCTCTTGACCATGTTTTAATGATGACCTTATCCCCAATCTTAAGCTTGCCTATTTTTTTTAATAGTTTTTCGTCAACGAAAGGTCCTTTTTTTATTGATCGCGACACTTGCTATCTTGCTATCTTGCCATCTTGCTACCTTGATTAACAAGATAACAATTAACAAGATAACAATTTACTTATTTCTTCTTCTAACAATAAATTTTCCCGACTTCTTTTTCTTGTTTCTTGTCTTTCTGCCACCGGTAACTTTGCCCTGCGCGGTCTTGGGTCGTCTTGTGCCTCTTCCCTGTTTCCCTTCTCCTCCACCATATGGATGGTCAACTGGATTCATCGCTGTGCCTCTTACTTTCGGTCTTCGCCCTAACCATCTTGATTTGCCGGCTTTACCCAAATTAACCAAATTATGTTCGGAATTTGATAATTGACCTATGGAAGCATAGGATTCTCCCGAAATCATTCTTGTCTCCGATGACGGCATGACTAATTGAACAAAACCCGCTTCGTTGGCTAAAACCATAGCGCCCCCTCCGGCAGACCTGACAAGTTTGCCGCCCTGATTCGGGAAAAGCTCAATATTATGAACGGTTGAACCTTGGGGAATATTTTTTAATTTGATTCTATTGCCCGGTTTTATTGGGGCTTGCTCGGCTGTAATGACTGTATCCCCTACCTTCAAATCTTGCGGAGCCAAAATATATCTTTTTTCCCCGTCTGCAAAATGAATTCTCGCGATTCTCGCCGTTCTGTTCGGATCATATTCTATTGCAAACACCTTGCCCGGAATATTTAATTTGTCCTGCTTAAAATCGATTTCTCTATATAATCTCTTAACTCCACCGCCACGATGAGGAGCCGTAATACGCCCCTGATTATTTCGGCCAACTTTTTTGTGAAAACCTCTCTTGAGAGACTTTAAAGGATCAATTTGGGTTAATTGAGAAAAATCGTATCCTTTCATTTGCCGCCTGGATGGGGTTGTTGGATTGTATTGCTTCATAATTTTACGCTTTTGCCTGTTCTATGGAATAACCGTCCTTTAATGCTACTATTGCTTTTCTAAAACCGGCTTTAAATCCCGGATGTTTTCCGATATCTCTTCTTTTCTTGGGTAAATTAATAATTCTGACATGTTTTACTTTTACATTAAAAAGATTTTCCACCTGTTTCTTGATTTCGTTTTTGGTTGTACTATCATAAACCTTAAAAACATACTGATTTATCCCTAAAAGATCAGATGCTTTTTCACTTATGTAAAAACTCTTTAACACGCTAAATCCGCCCTGCGCTCCGGCCAACTTTTCCAAAGGCAAAGACGAAACAATCTTTTTATCGTCTTGTTCCGATTGTTCTTCAACGACAGTTTCATCGTGCGCATTCTTTTTCTTGTCTGTCTCTTTTTTGTTAAAAATATTTAACTTCATAATTTTACATTAAAAATCTATAATTATTTCTTTTTCAAAATATCTACCGCGTCCTTCATCAATAACAAATATTTTGAAGAAAGGATCAGCAAAGGGTTTATATTTCTGGCCTCAACGGTGTTTAGGGACGGTAAATTCTCGGCCGCTCTTTTGATAACGCTGTCCAAAGACGGCGTAATCATTAAAACACTCGGTTTATTTTTGCTTTCTTCAAATAATTTTGAAAAGTTTTTCAAAATTAAAGCCATTTCTTTGGTTTTTGCCTGATTCAACTTAATCTCGTCTAAAACTAACAATTGCCGGTTCTTCGCTTTTGAAGATATGGCCATTAACAAAGCCTTCCTTGCCATTTTCTTGTTTATTTTCTTTTTAAAATTCCTTTCTTTGGTCGGTCCGAATGTGACGCCGCCGCCCTTCCAAATCGGAGAACGGATTGATCCGTGCCGCGCTCTGCCCGTTCCTTTCTGCCGCCATGGTTTTTTGCCTCCGCCCCTTACTTCCGATCTTCCTTTTGCGTGCGCGATAACCTGTCTTTTATTTGAAATTAAAGATGTGACAACTTGATGCAATAAATCGGCATTAAGTTTTAAACCAAAAATAGAATCGGGCAAATCAATCTTGCTTATTTCTTCCGCATTTTGGTTGTATAATGGAAACTGCATCTTGCTATCTTGCCATCTTGCCATCTTGCTATCTTGATTAACAAGATAACAATTAACAAGATAACAAGTTAGTATTACTTCTGACCTTGTATCATCACCAATCCCCTCTTATTGCCGGGGATCGCTCCCCTTACGGCTATTTGAGAATTTTCTGCATCCACTCTGATAATTTCCAGTCCCCTTGTCGTTGTTTTCGCATTGCCCATTCTTCCCGCCATTCTCATTCCTTTCAAGGTATGCTGAGGAAATCTTTGCCCGATTGAACCGACATGCCTCTGAACGGATCTGTGGCCGTGGCTGGCAGGCATACCATGAAAACCGTGCCGTTTTACCGCTCCCGCGAATCCCTTGCCTTTTGAAATACCCGTCACCTTAACAATGTCTCCCGGAACAAAAACAGAAACTTCATTTTTATCTCCGACTCTTAAACTTGCATCGGCCTCATTGACCGCAAATTCCCTGACATGCTTAAACTTGCCTAATTCTTTAAAATGTCCGACTTGCGGTTTTTTTATTTTATTTTTTTTGCCGGTTCCAACTTGAACCGCTGAATAGCCGTCTTTTGCGGGAGTTTTAATTTGAGTCACGATATTCGGCTCAATTTCAATAACGGTAACCGGAACCACCGCTCCATTTTCTTGAAATATCTGCGACATTCCTATTTTTTTACCCAGTAAAAATTTGGCCATTTTTGCAAAAAAAAATCCCAGTTTTAGCTGGTTTTTTAACGCTAAAACTTATTTCTGTTTTTATTAAATTGGTTTTATATTTCTTAAAACCACTATTTTCTAAATCAGGCGATATTCAGCAGTGTATTTTTATCCGCCTCCGCCAGAACGGGCGGATGGAGGAACCGGTTCGTACACTATATATAGTGTACGATTAAACCGGATAAATTCTTCTATTGATTACGGCCTTATCTCTCCTCCCCATTTTTATCAAATACGAGAAGGATCGTAAGGAAATAATTACATCTTTATTTCAATATCCACTCCCGCCGGCAAATTCAAGCTCATCAGCGAATCAATTATCTTGGGCGATGACGCGGTAATATCTATAATTCTTTTATGCGTTCTCATTTCAAATTGTTCTCTTGAATTTTTATCAATAAAGGCGGAGCGATTGACTGTGTATTTGTGCGTTTCAGTCGGAAGAGGCACCGGTCCGATCGGCTTGCCGCCGTTTCTTTCAATGGTTTCAACAATCTGTCGCGCAGATTTATCTATGATCTTATTGTCATACGCTCTAAGTTTGATTCGTATTCTTTGATTATTATTTTCCGGTGTCTTTTTGGTTGCCATAAACTTTCTTTAAAGAACAACTGTCCCTCACCAGTTTCTTAATAAAAACTGGTGAGGGATAAACTTATTAGACATTTATTTTTGTCACTACTCCTGCGCCCACCGTTTTGCCTCCTTCGCGAATGGCGAATTTTTGTTTCTCTTCCATGGCAATTGGAGCAATCAATTTAACTTTCAAATTGGCGGTATCGCCAGGCATAACCATTTCCGTGCCTTCCGGCAACATTACTTCTCCGGTCACATCGGTGGTTCGGAAATAAAATTGCGGCTTATAGCCCTTAAAGAATGGGGTATGTCTTCCGCCTTCTTCTTTGGTAAGAACATATATTTCAGCATCAAATTCCGTATGAGGAGTAATGGAACCCGGTTTTGCGATAACCTGCCCTCTTTCAATGTCTTCTTTCTTGGTGCCTCTTAAAAGTATACCGGCATTATCCCCGGCCATACCTTCATCAAGCTGTTTGTTGAACATTTCTATTCCAGTAATAACAGTTTTTGCCGTCGGCTTAATACCGACAATTTCCATTTCGTCGTTTAATTTAACTTTTCCTCTTTCAATTCTTCCGGTAACAACGGTTCCTCTTCCTTCAATGGAGAATATGTCTTCAATCGGCATTAAGAACGGTTTATCAATGTCTCTGACCGGATCAGGAACATATTCGTCAAGCTGTTTTACCAATTCAAGAATCGGCTGAACAGCCGGATCGTCTTTTGATTTGGCCTCAAGAGCTTTTAATCCGGAACCCCTGATAATCGGGGTCTTATCTCCCGGGAATTGATATTTATTCAAAAGTTCCCTTATTTCCGTTTCCACCAAATCAATCATTTCCGGATCGTCAACCTGGTCAACCTTATTTAAAAATACCAAAACATAAGGTACACCAACCTGCCTGGCAAGCAAAATATGCTCTCTCGTTTGGGGCATCGGACCGTCTGACGCGGCAACCACTAAAACAGCGGCATCCATTTGAGCGGCGCCGGTAATCATGTTTTTGATATAGTCTTGGTGTCCCGGAGCGTCAACATGAGCATAGTGTCTTTTGGGCGTTTCGTATTCGGAATGGTGCAAAGCGATTGTAATTCCTCGCGCTCTTTCTTCCGGGGCGCTGTCTATCTTATCAATGGTTTCTACTCTGGCGCCATAACCCTGGTCTTTATTCATATCTAAGACATGCAAAATAGCCGCCGTTAGAGTGGTTTTTCCATGGTCAACATGACCGATTGTGCCGACATTTAAGTGCGGCTTTGTTCTCTCAAATTTTCCTGCCATTTAACTATTTACCGGCGGATAGCGACTAAATAGCCAGTATCGGCTTAAAAACCCGATGCTAACTACTATGCCCTATCCACTGGAGATTTATTGCCATTTTTTAATAAATGGCATTGAAAGCGAAGCAAAAGAGAAAGCCATCTTTCCCTTTTGATCAAGCTAAACAATTAATTAACATTTTAATCTAATGACGATAATTAGTCAACCCCGTAGTGAATTTTTCGATTGCCTTCGGCTTTTACCCGTCTTAAGGGCGGGTATTCGAAAAATCTACTACAGGGTCAATACTCGCCAATTTTTCTTCATTTTCAATCTCATTCTTAATGGCTAAAATATCTTTATTTATTCTTTCTAAAATTTCTATTTCTTCTTCTTTGGGTTTTTGCGGCAAATCAATCGCAGAGAGGGTTTCTTTAGTTTTGCCGTTGCCGTTGGCCATCTGGCTGCCGTTATTAATCTTTATTTCTTTTTCTTCGCTTTTATCTTTTAAAACTAATTCTTTGTATGTTTCATAATCCAGTATGACATAGGAAGGATCGCCGTTATCTAAAACCAAAACCGCGGTAGATTTTTTTAAAAGTTTTTTCAGTTCGTTAATGTCCATTATTTTTTTCCTTCCTTGATCAGCTCGACAAAACTTGCCGGCACCGGCTCATAATGATCAAACTCCATATTAAAGGTTCCTCTGCCCTCAGTCAATGATCGCAAAGAAGTCGCGTAACCGAAAGTTTCCGACAAGGGCACACGGGCATCAATAACTTTGAGGTTAAGCGGGCTACGGTCGGCAATACCTAAAATTTGACCGCGCCTTGAAGCCAAATCGCCGGTCGTTTCCCCCAAAGAACTTTCGGGAGTTATTATCTCTATTTTCATTATAGGCTCAAGCAGTACCGGTTTAGCTCTTTTTGCCGCTTCCTGCAAAGCGGTTGAAGCGGCAATTTTAAAAGCGATTTCCGAAGAATCAACTTCATGGTAAGAACCGTCGTACAACGAGACTTGCATATCAACCAATGGAAAACCGGCGACTACTCCTTTTTCCATTGCTTCCTTAATACCTTTTTCAGAAGGAGAAATAAATTCTTCCGGTATGGCGCCTCCTTTAATCGCATCAATAAACTCATAGCCGGCGCCGCGCTCTTTCGGTTCAACCCGCAACCAAACATGACCGTATTGTCCGCGGCCTCCTGATTGCCTGATATATTTGCCTTCCGCTTCGGCGGTTCCCATAATAGTCTCTTTGTAGGCCACTTGCGGACGGCCGACATTGGCCTGGACGCCAAATTCCCGCTTCATTCTTTCAACAATAACATCCAAATGCAGTTCGCCCATGCCGGAAATTATCATTTCCGCCGTTTCCTCGTCGCTCTTTATTCTGAAAGTCGGGTCCTCGTCGGAAAGTTTTTTAAGAGCCAAGCCCATTTTTTCCTGATCGGCTTTGGTTTTCGGTTCAATGCGGAGCGAGATTACCGGCTCCGGCACATCAATTCCTTCTAAAATTACCGGATTATCCAAATCGCACAGAGTATCGCCGGTCTTTGTATCTTTCAAACCCACCGTTGCGGCAATATTACCCGCAAAAATTTCTTTTATTTCTTCCCTTTGATTGGCATGCATGCGGATAATGCGGCTGATTCTTTCTTGGTTTCCGGTGCGAGCGTTTAAAACATAGGAACCGGAAGTAAGTTTTCCGGAATAAACACGGAAATATGCAAGAGATCCGACAAAGGGATCGGTCGCAGTTTTAAAAGCAAGAGCCGCAAAAGGCTGGTCTTCTCCGGCAGAAATCTGTTTTTCTTCTCCCGTGCCGGGCAGAGTCGCTTTTGTCGGAGGAATATCCAACGGAGATGGAAGATAAAAAGCTACCGCATCCAGCATTAATTGAACCCCTTTATTTTTAAGCGCCGAGCCGCACAAAACAGGAAATATTTCATTATTAATCGTCGCTTTGCGGATAATTTTTCTCAATCTCCCAATTTCGATTTCTTTGCCGTCCAAATATTCTGACATCGCTTCATCATCATGTTCAACGATTTTTTCCACCATAATTGCCCGCTCTTTCTTGGCCTGTTCAAGCAGTTCGGCCGGAATTGAACCTTTGACGACTTGTTCTCCTTTTTCTCCGTCAAAAGTCACATATTCCATGGTTATTAAATCAACAATGCCCTTGAATTTATCCTCATGTCCGTCCGGAATCTGCATTTTGACCGCGCTTGGGGACAGCCGGCCAAGTATTGTCTGAAAAGAACGCTCAAAAGAAGCTCCAAGCCGATCCAGTTTGTTTATAAAACAAATACGGGGAACCTTATAGTCGTCGGCATATCGCCAGTTGGTTTCCGATTGCGGTTCTACGCCGGCCACGCCGTCGAAAACAACCACTGCGCCATCAAGAACGCGCAAAGACCTTTTGACTTCAATGGTAAAATCAATATGTCCCGGTGTATCAATTATATTCAACTTCACCTTTTCCGCTTCTTTGTCAGCGGCGCTCGTGGGAGACCAAAATGCCGTCGTTGCCGCCGCTGTAATGGTAATACCCCTTTCTCTTTCCTGCTCCATCCAATCCATTACCGCTTCACCCTCATGTACCTCTCCTATTTTGTGGGAGATACCGGTATAAAAAAGAATCCTCTCCGAGGTCGTTGTCTTTCCGGCGTCAATGTGAGCGATGACACCGATATTTCTTATTTTTTCAATGGGATAATCCGCCATCTACGAATTACGAATTGGTTACGAATATACTAATTCAAGTAAACCAGTCGTTTAAATTTTATACCGCTTTTATCAAAATTTGCTAAAATTGCTAATTTTTTATTAAAGCTTTTTAAATAATTATTAACCTGATCAATGTTTTTCTTTGAAAACTTAGCTTCTTTTTTAATTTCTAATATCACCTTATCTTCTATTAAATAATCAAGAAAATATTTGCCAATTATTTCGTTCTTAAACTGAATAGGCAAATAAACTTGTTCCTTAAATTTGATATTATTTTCTCTTAAAGAGATTGCGATAGCTTTTTGATAATGACTTTCGCTATATCCAAAACCAAGTTCATTATAGACATCAAACAGTATACCCACAATTTTATAACTTAGGTCTGGATATACTAGATCTTTTCTTCTGACTTCTGTCTGCATTCGTATATTCGTACAAGATTAGTAATTCGTAGATTACCAGGCGAAATGGGCAAAGGCCTTGTTGGCATCCGCCATTCTGTGGGTGTCGGCCTTTTTCTTTACCGCTCCGCCTGTATTGTTGTAAGCGTTTATAAACTCTTCGGCTAACTTTTCTTTTGCCGGTTTGCCCTTCTGGGAACGGACGACATCAACGATCCATCTTATCGCAAGGGTCATTTTTCTTTCGGGTCTGACTTCAATAGGCACTTGATAATTGGCTCCGCCAATTCTGCGGGACTTCAATTCAAGATCCGGACCGGCGTTTGCGGCGGCCTGTTCAAGAACTTCAAGGGCCGGCTTACCCACTTTTTTCTCTGCCATTTCAAGGGCGCCATAAACTATTTTTGTCGCCGCGGCCTTTCTGCCCTCAAGCATTATCTTATTTATAAATTTGGAAACCAAAATACTTGAATATTTCAAGTCCGGTTTAACTAAATTTTTTTTCTTAATTGGTCTTCGCATTTGCTTAACTAACGCGACACTAACACACGAATTCGCTCAAATCTACGAATTCTATTCGTAACATTCGGGTGTCATTCGTAATTGGTGTCGCGCTACTTGGGTTTTTTCGCTCCGTACTTTGATCTCTGTTGTTTTCTTCCTTCTACTCCCGAGGCATCTAATACTCCTCTTACTATATGATATCTCACACCCGGTAAATCTTTAACTCTTCCTCCTCTTATAGTAACAATTGAGTGCTCCTGCAGATTGTGTCCGATTCCGGGAATATAAGCCGTAACTTCCATGCCGTTGGTCAAACGAACCCTGGCAATCTTTCTCAAAGCCGAGTTCGGTTTTTTCGGAGTAATGGTTCTCACTTGAGTGCAGACCCCCCTTTTAAACGGGGCCGGGTAAAAAACCGGCCGGTTCTTTTTGGAATTAAATCCAAATATAAAAGCCGGCGACTTGGTTTTCGTTTTGGAAGATTTTCTCGGACTTTTTAAAAGTTGTCGGAAAGTAGGCAAAATAATACATTGTTATCTTGTTATCTTGTTATCTTGTTTCTAAATTAGCAAGATAGCAATTAGCAACATAACAAGGTTGCGTCGTTTTATTCAATAAAATAAGACCCTTAAGGTCTGAAATAGTATAACAAAACAAAAAAATTATTGCAAATTCTTAAAACTTATATGTGTCTTCTTTTCTGCGCTCAATCTTTAAAATGAAAATCCGGCCGTTTCTGATTTGATAGATTATTCTAATCTTGCCTTTTCTGACTCTAAAAATATCCATTCCGCCCTTGAGCTTTTTGAGATTTAAATTATCAAAACACCCCGATTGGAGCGCCTGAATAATTTCTTTGAGCCATTCCTTTTCTTTCTTGGTAAACTTATTAACGGCTTTTTCCAGTTTATTCACATTACAAATATTTCAGCAATTCTTCGGCTGAAATACCTCTTTTTCTGATTTTTGTGAAATCAGCTACCGTTTCCCAAAGCCCTTCGTCTTCATCAAAAGAAGAAATCTTGAACAAGGGTTTTGATTTTTTTACAACGATAAAAGTTTGACCCCTCTCTGTCAGAGAGGCATATTTCTGCATATTTTCTCTTAATTCTTTCAGTCCCAAAATTTGTGTTTTCATAATGCATTAAGTTTATCTTAAGATAAACTTGGCGTCAAATATCATAGTGCACAACTTTTTCCCATGACATTTCTTATATTTCTTTCCCGACCCGTAGATAACACGCTTCGCTTAATTTTACACCCCTCCTCCGACTATAAATCTAAACAAAGAATATATGAGAGGCAAAACAATTGGAAAAATAAATAAGAGAAAAATAAGCAATAAGACAAGATTGTACCTGTACAAAGCCACTTTCAGCCGATTAAACCTTGCCGGCAAAAACGACATTAAAAGCCAGTGGCCGTCCAACGGCGGAATGGGAAAAAGATTGAAAACCGCCAAAATAAGATTTAAGAGAACAATAAAAGAAAAAAGCTGCGGAACAAGCGAGGTGGAAAAAACATCGGGCATAAAACGATAGCTCAACCCGAACAACAACGCCAACGCCAAATTGGACGCCGGTCCGGCAAGCGCGACTTTAGCGGGGCCGTATTTGGAATCGGTAAGATTGGCGGGATTATAAGGAACCGGTTTGGCATAACCAAAAATAAACGGCGACCTCACAAAAAATAAAAATAGCGGCAACAGCACCGAACCGAACATATCCAGGTGCTTAAACGGATTTAAGGTAAGCCGTCCGAGATGCTTGGCGGTAGAGTCGCCAAGACTGTTGGCCATTAGTCCATGGCTCAACTCATGAATGACAACCGAATATATTAGCACTACTATTTGAAATAAAATCAACAGTAAACTATCCATACAAAATAAGAATTAAACGCTCTAATCTTGATATGATAACAACTTTAGTGTAGAATGTAAAACATCAAGTGAGAGAATAACCTTTGCTATCTTGTTAGTTGCTATCTTGTTAATTTAAAACAAGCTAACAAGCCAACAAGCTGACAATAGACTGCCTTGGCTACCCGCTGTCCGCAATGCGGCAAAAAAAGAATAATGGCTACAAGACGCGTGCTTTTACGCGGTCATTATAATCCAACGGTTAAATCGCCAAGATATCCCAATCTTCAATGGGCCAAGATCCCGGACAAAACAGCCTCCGCCGGCCACCGCTTTCAGCGGGGCCCCGCCAAGGACGGTGGCTGGCGGAGAGTTAAAATCTGCACCGACTGCATCAAAACACTCAACAAATAATTCAAATATTTTTGCCTTAGCTCTTAAATTTAACCCGGAAAACAAGGAGCGAGAGGAAAAACTCTCTGAAGAAGAAAGCAAAGTTTATGAACTTCTTATCCCTCAACATAAAGCTTCCGCCATACAAATGGAGCAATTTACGGAACTGTCCGAAGAAACCAAAAAATATTTGACTGAAAAAAGAGGGAAAGCCCGCCAATCTTTGGCAAATCATAGAGTCAGAGATTTAATATTGGAAGAAATTGAATTGCAATTAAAATTTTTTATGGATTTTGCCGATAAAAAAGAAAAGGATACAATCGCCAATAAATATGAAACCCTGCTTGATCTGATATCGTCTTTGCGCGATGAAGTCGGAATGAAGTCGGATCGCTATCTCAAGAAGAAAAGAAGGCCAACGAAAACGACAGCGCTTTCAAAACTCTTAGGGAGGAATTGCCAAAATTATTTTCAGAAGAATTAATGATTTAATCCTAATTTAACGGGCCGGAGTATGCCGGTAGTACGCGTCCATGGGGGTTAAAGTGCCAGTGGCACTTTAACGGGAATTTTAGAAAATTTACAATTTTCGTCGTCGCGGTCGGGACGGAGTATGCCGGTAGTACGCATCCATGGGGTGGATGTAGACCGGGTTCGATTCCCGGCGTCCCGACCATGGCGACGAAAAATTCAGAATACGCGACAAAACCAAAAGCTCCCCGTCTATTTTTACAAAGTCTTCAGCTCTTTTGAAAGTGGGTCCCGGACCAACAATTTATCGGAATCTTCAAGAGAAGTTTCGCCAAAACTGCCGGATCACAAAGTCCCTGACAAAATAATTTGTTCTAAAGCTTTGAAAATAAAAGAGGAGCTTATCCTTATTTTAACAAACGGCTGCAAGTTGAATAGTTGATATCTTTACCCAATCTCCGTCCCCGCCGCCACTTCTTTTTCGGGGATAAGAATCACCGGCTGACCGTCGGCATTGCGCGCGGCGAGAAGCATCCCATTGCTGGTGAGACCCATCAACTGGCGCGGTTCAAGATTGGCGACAATTAAAATTTCTTTGCCGATTAAATTTTCCGGCGCATAGGACTTGGCGATTCCCGAAACCACCTGCCTTTTCACGCTCTCCCCCGCTTCGTTCTTGTCTCCGCAATTAATTTCTAATCTAAGCAATTTTTCCGAATCCGGAACTTTTTCGGCTGAAACAATTTTCGCCACCCGCAAATCTACTTTTTTAAATTCTTCAAATGTCATATTGAGTTATTATTAAAATAATTCCGCTCCGACCGCATACCGCTTTTCAGAACCGATAGTCCGCAACTTCCTGCGAGTTGCGTCTATCTGCATTCTCGGCTCGCAACTCCGACACCTGCTGGGTCGGAGACCATGCTTGCTCGCCTGTGAAAGCTTCTTCAAGGGGTATGCGGTACTCCGCGGAATTAAATATCATACAGAGAGGACAGACTCCTTAAAGTAACTTTCGCAGGAATTTTGGCTTGGTTTCCGAACTTTCTTAAGCGAGGAACAAAATTCCGAGAATGTAGATAGTGATTTCTCGCAGGAAGAAATCAACTATCGGTACTTTAGGGGGTCTGTCCTCGGAGTAATGTTCCATGGGAATTTATGTCGTGCCCGAAAAAGGATTACTTCTTAATTATAATGTTTCTATACTACTTTTAGTTTTCCCTCTCATCCTCGGCATAATAAAATTGAAGGTCGGCTCGCTCATAGTTAAACAATTCATCCGTCTTAAAGAAAATGCCGATCTCTTTTTTCGCCGATTCCAAGTCTTCCGAAGAGTGAATGATATTGTTGGAGATGGACATTCCAAAGTCCCCCCTGATGGTTCCGGGAGGGGCGTTTTTGCCGTCCGTCGGTCCGCACATCGCCCTCACCACCCGCGCCACCTCAAGTCCTTCTAAGACGACCAAAACCACCGGTAATAATTTCATAAAATCTTTTAAGCGGGGCAGAAAATGCTTGCCTTTGTGCTGGGCATAGTGTTCATCCAATAAAAGGTCGGTCATTTTAATCATTTTCATTCCGACCGGCCGGATACCCTTTCGCTCAAAGCGCGAAAGTATCTCCCCTACTAATCCCCGATGCAACGCATCAGGTTTTAAAATTATAAGCGTTCGTTCTTTTAATTTTGACATAGTTTAAATATTGATTGCTATTTTGTTAGCTTGTTATCTTGTTTTAAAATTTTCAATATAACAATTATCAATTAACAAGATAGCAATTGGCTTGGCTGTATTATTTAATTATCTTAAAATTATTCCCGTCGCTCACAATTTCCACCATCCCATCCGTATCCGTACGATAATATTTTATTCCGTTTTTTTCAAGCCCCGTAGTAGATTTTTGAACTGCTTTTCAGCCATACCCGACCTTTCACAAAAGGTCGGGTATTTCAAAAATTCACTACAGGGCAAGACGGTCATTATTGAGCAGTAAAAATTTGAAAATTCTGTCCGTCACTAATAATTTTTATGGTGCCGTCGTTGTCAGTCCGATAATATTTTGTGTTATTCATATCTAATCGAGAAAGAACTTCTTTTCGCGGATGACCGTATCTGTTTTTGGCTCCAACTTCAATTACGGCCACCTGCGGTTTGATTTTGGACAGAAATCCTTCAGTCGTGGAGGTGTTTGACCCGTGATGACCAACCTTTAAAACATCTGCTTTCAAATCCGTTCCCATTCCGACCAATTTCCTTTCTATCGCCGCTTCGGCGTCTCCAGTAAACAAAAACCCGTTCTCTTTGTATTCAAGCATAATGACAACCGAATTATCATTGGGATTTTTAACAAACGACCCAGATGTGGAATTTGTAGGAAAAAGAACCATTAGAATAACACCGTTTCCCAAATCAATTGTTTTTCCGGCCACCGCGTCTATTTCTTCGGCATTTTCATCTTTGACCGCCTCCCGCCAAGTGCCAAAAATCGGCGAATTATATTCCCCCTCCGCCCAAAGAATATTTTTGACATCATATTTTTTTAAAACTTCAATCAGTCCGGCGGCATGGTCTTCTTGCGGATGGCTCAAAGCAATCAAATTAATGTCATGATCGTAAAAAGGCATTATTTTGCCCAATTCGGATAAAACTTTCCCGTCCGGCCCGCCGTCAATCAAAACCTGATTGCCGTTCGGGGCTTCAATAAACATCGCATCTCCCTGTCCAACATCAAGAAAATACACCTTTAGCAGTCCGTCTTTTAGGAAAGCGGCGGAATAAGTCGTCCAGGCCAACACGGATAGACAAAGAAAAACTACGAGATGGATAATTGTAAATCGTTTAAACAACATCCAATTTAAATATCACAAATCCCGCCAAAAAGAAAACCCCGTAGTAGAAATTTCTGCTGCGGTTTTACCGCATAGACAAACAGAAATTTCACTACAGGGCATAGCCGAGATTAACTCGACTTTTTTGGCTCGTAGAAAGTGACGGCAAACTTGTATTCAGATCTGTCAGGTTCCACCAATTGAAATCCGCCAACTTTTTTGAAGAAAACTTTTGCGCCCTCGCCCTGCACGCCAAGCCAAACGCAATGTTCGAAATTCTCCCCTTCGGCTGAACCCATGACTTCATAATCAACCAATTGTTCGTTTGATAGATTTGGCACTTGTCTGTTTTGAACTTCGTCTTCTTCCACCAAAGCAGAAAGAATCTTTTTTCCATCAAGCATAAAATCTATTTGGCTTTTTCCGTTCCTTAACTTTTTGCCAACATCTTTGCTCATTATTCACTCCTTTTGTTGTACTGGGAACTTCAATGCTTATGAAGAGTATCAAAATTTAAAAATACGGTCAATTTTTACAAAAGAATTCTCTTTTTCATCCGCCACAATCCGAAAAACAATATCGGATAAATTATGATAAGCGCCACCCAGGTGAAAGAAACCGCCACCGAAGCAAACGGCAGAGACGCGAAAAATTCTATTACTTTAATTTGATACGCCGTAATCGCCCATGCCGCGAAACCGACAATACGGCCGAGAGGAACAAAAATTATCCCCGCCAAACCAAACAAAAATCCAAGCAGCATCGCCGCCGGAACAAAAGGCAAAACCAAAACATTGGCGACAACCGACACTAAAGACAAATTTTTGAAATAATAGACCAACAAAGGAAACACGAAAAATTGCGCCGACAAGGTCATCAAAATAATTTCTTTCAAACTCTTAACAAATTCGCCAATCTGGCCCGCAATTTTTGAAATTTTTTCCGTTTTATAATTTAACAGCGGATAAACGAAAGCCAATCCCAACACCGCCATAAATGACAACTGAAAGCTGACATCAAAAACCAAAATCATCGGATTCAAAAATACCATTGCCGCGCCGGCGAGAACAATTGAATTTTTCGCGTCGGAAAGCCGGCCATAACCGGAAGCAAACAACAGCAAAAGTCCCATTATTGCCGCCCGCGCCACCGAGGCCGAAGCGCCGGTCATTATAGAAAAAAAGATAATCAGCCCCGCCGAGAGCCAAAACGCTTTTCGTCTTCTAAAAAACCAGACCAGCGCCCACAAAACCGCTTCGGCGATTATGGTGATGTTGTATCCGGAAACAGCGAGAATGTGCGAAGTGCCGGTTTTGTTGAACGCTTCTTTCAATTTTTCGGGGATTTCTTGCCGGCTTCCCAGCAAAATGCCGTTTACAAACGAGGCGTTGGGTTCGGCAAGAGAACGGCTCACCGCCAATTCAAATTTATTTTTAACGGCAAATATTTTTTTATAGAAACCAAGCTTCATTTTTTCAAACAACCCCAATTCAACGGCTCCATCCGTTTTAATTTTCGGAAAAGACATCGTCGTCGCCACGCTCTCTTTCTTTAAATAATTTACATAATCGAAATCGTCAAAATTCTGCGGGGTCTTTAGCGCGCCGTTTATCTCCAAAAAATCACCGTATTGATATTTCGGAAACACATTGGCGGAAATTATGGTTCGCTCGTCTACACGAAAAACCTCGCCCCGTAAAATAATTTGTTTGACCCGAAAAATAATTTGCGCCTTGCCATTTTTATAAGCCGGTTCGTCGTCAATATATCCCCTCAAAAGAACCGCTACTCCCCTGCTTGCCCCGCCAGAGTTTTTAGACGAAGGCGAGGACCCAGCCTCAATATCGCTGAATTGGCTTAAAATACTTTTTGACAAACTAACATAATTAAATCTGATAATTCCCAACGCAAAAACAAACAAAAGCGCCCCCGCCAAAATTCCGGCGCGAGAAAATGTGTTGTGATATGCCGAGACGCCGATAATTCCAATGCTCAAAGCAACCGCGATCAAAATTATGTTTTGCGAAACGGCAAAAACTGATGCGGCAAACACTCCGCCCGCAAAAGCCAGCAAAAGAAAAAATAAAATTTCAGATTTGTGGAATTTTATCATGTCATATCATGAATAACAAAAAACATATTTTATGCCAAACAACCGATTTACAACCAACGATTTATTTGATATGCTTTTTCATAAAAATGCGCGTGTAGTTCAGTGGTAGAACGCTGTCCTGATAAGACAGAGGCCCTTGGTCCGATTCCAAGCACGCGCACCAAAAAGTAAAAATGCCCGACGGATTAATTCGTTTTTCACGAATTCCGTCAGGCGTTTTTTGGATTGCGAAAAGGGACAGTTAAACTCTTACAACATCAATAAGCATTCTGAATTTGCGATTGGCAACACGCTTCTCATCTGATTTGACTCGGCGAATTTTTAACTTAATATACCCGCGTTTTATCAATTCATTTATGACACTGCAAAAGTCCTTTTGATTCTGAAAATTCATATCATGACGCGCTATTTTCATTAACCGAACAAAATCTATAATTCCTCCGACATTTTCCACCGCATCTAAAACAGAGCGATAAAGTTCAATCTTTTCTTCTCCCGAAAGGCTGGCATAATTTAACATGTTCCCGGCTCCTTTTTAAAAGTACTGTTTGCCGATTTTTATACATAATACCGCTTGCGCTTTTAAAGTCAATCCTACCCTTGCTTGACATTGGTGTAATTTAATATATAATTAAAACACTAAATCGTTCGTTAACAAAAGGAGAGAAAATGGAACCGGCAGAGTCAAGAACTTCAGCTGAATTCATATCATTTAGAGATGAGATAAGAAGATTAATTGATAAGAAACTTGAAGCGGCAATGAATCAGCGAGCCCTTGGCAGAAAACGGCTATTTGTGTCCCAAGCCAAGATTCTTCTCAATGAAGAAATAGTGAAAATCTCAGGACTGTCCCGTGAAACATTATCCGATTTTCTAAAACCCCTCGGAGATGAAACCGCCGAAATTCAACCGGCAGAAGAAGATGCGCCGCTTCCTTTTTTGGCGGCATTTTCAAGAAAAATAATCCCGGTTGAAAAAATGTTCAGCCTACTGGATGGGACAATGGAGAGGCGCCTCCAATTTGACGAATCGCTCATTATTGATCATCCGCTTGATAATCCGCCCGGCCAAGAAGCGTATCTCTCATTTGGCATTGAAGGCCGTTTATATAATCACACCTCTTTGGATCAATGCATCAGAGAACAAAGAAACAGAAAAAAATTTGGATTAACCATAGAAACCGGAGTAGCTATGGCTTATCTGTTTCCCAAAATGATTCCTAATTTCGGAGCTTATTTCACCGGTTCGCGCTATGGAAGAGCAGACACAATACTGTGCATTTATAAATTTCAAAACACGCCCATTTTGGGCTTTGTGGAATCGGAGCATAAAATAGAAAACGCTCTCGTATTTTCCTGCAACCGATATTCTCCTCAGAGAAAAAATAGAAACATAATTCATCAAACAAACTAAAAAATAGGAGCGTAGAAATATGCTCTTTTTGTTTTTTTAAAATTCGAACAGACTGGAAAAAATGAAAATTTATGCTATAATTAAGATATGGATAATCAAAATACGGCAAAACGCTATAGAATTGAATTATCCTCGGTAAAGGATCTTCTTTTCCATTTTCTGCTTATTTGGACGGCCATTTTACTTGCGCTTAGTTGGATTGATTTTATCAAACCGGCGTTTGAACTCCCGGAAACAATGATTACCAGTTATCTCATACTTCTCGGCGTTTATGTCGTACACAAAGAAACATCCCGATGGATCGGCACCAAGCTCAATATAAGACCGGGCGAATTAATGGTTTATATTTGGTGGATTTCCTTGTTGGCGATGTCGTTAATCGGTTCATTTGCTAATTTGGAAGTTTCACCGCAAATAAGATTTTTAAGCTATGAGGTTTTGGTCGCGTTTCTTTTGAGCGAAATTTCAAAAAGCATAAACGCCTACCGAAGAGAAAAGACGGTTAAAAAGTAATCTGACAAAGGAGGGTTGCGCCGAATGGTAAGGCACCAGTCTTGAAAACTGGGGCTCCGAAAGGGGCTTAGAGGTTCGAGTCCTCTACCCTCCGCCATCAACATTTTTATGCCGCGAACAATTGATTTAAGAAACAAATCCGCCGAACAACCGACCCTCTCCCCCGTTAAAGCCGGGCCGGTTTTAACTATGCCTGCGCGTACAGAGAATAAATCATCGTTCCCAAGAGAATTTTTTTGGGAAGCGCCGCTGTTTTATCATAATTCCCAAAAAAAATATTTTGCCTTTACGGTAATCGCAGGACTTTTTGCCGGAGCCGGCGCGATGATTTTTTTTCACAAAAATACTCTGACGGTCGTTTTTATGATAATGTCCGCTTTGGTGCTTATCCTTTACACAAATAAAAAATCGGAGATGTCTCAAATTTCAATCAATGAATTGGGAATTTCCATTGACAATCAGCCTTATTCTTATAAAGAATTAAAATCATTTTGGATAGAATACGCGCTCGGAGATATTAAAGAATTAAGTTTGGAATCAAAAAAATGGTATCTGCCGTATATAAAAATTTCCATTGAAAACCAAAACCCGATGGAATTGCGCGCAATGCTAAGCAATTTTCTCCCCGAAAAAGAGCATGAAGTTTCACTGATTGACCTATTTGCCCAAAAGTTGGGAATGTAATTTTACCCCTCGTAGTTCAATGGATAGAACGCGAGATTGCGGATCTTGCAATAGAGGTTCGATTCCTCTCGAGGGGACACTTTAGAAAAAAGAACTAACCAAATCAAAAAACACCGAAAGGGGTGTTTTTTGATTTTGCTAAAAAATGGTATACTAACTGACTTCACGAAACAGCCGAAACAGCGCAATGTGAAAAACTAATTTTTTTTAGTTATTAGTTAAATGGATATTTTCACTCCTATAGAAAAATTAAAGAATGTGGGGCCGAGAAATCTGCCCAAGCTGAACAGACTTGGCATTAAAACCGTCAAAGACCTCCTTTGGCACTTTCCCGCCCGCTACGACGACTACACCAAGACTGCTCAAATTTCCGACATCGAACCGGGAGAGAAAATAAATATCCAGGGAGAAGTCGTCAAAATAGACACCCGGAGAATATTCCCGAGACGGATGACCGTCATCAATGCCATAGTCAAAGACCAAACCGGCGCCTTGAAAGTGGTCTGGTTCAATCAGCCCTATGTCGCCAACCAGCTCACCGAAGGAACATTTGTCAGTTTGGCAGGAAAAATTCATTTGGACAAACACGGCCTTTATTTGTCCAACCCGTCGTATGAAAAAATATTCTCTTTTAACAAAAACGCGGAGCTTACAGAAGAGACGGCATCAGAAGAAAGCCAACCGATAATAAATTACAACGAACCGAAATCAAATCTGATTCACACCGGCGGCTTGGTGCCGGTTTATCCCGAAACAGAAGGCGTTACTTCAAAATATCTGCGATTTTTAATACAGCCTATTTTGAATAATTTTAAAACCGAGGATCATCTTCCGGCGCACATTTCGGAAAAATATCATTTCCCGAAAATAAGCGAAGCGATAAAAACAATCCATTTTCCGAAAAATCTCGGCGATGCGGCAACAGCCAAGGAGCGCCTTGCTTTTGACGATTTGATGCTGTTCCAGCTAAAAGCGCTTATTGAAAGAAGAAAACTAAACCAACTTAAATCTGTTCCTATTAAATTTAATAAAGAATTAATACAAAATTTTATATCCCGCTTGCCGTTTGAGCTCACAACCGACCAAAAAATATCTGCATGGGAAATATTCAAAGATCTTGAAAAATCCTATCCGATGAACCGGCTTTTGGAAGGAGATGTCGGCAGCGGCAAAACAGTCGTTGCCCTTATGGCCGCCGTTCAAACCGCATCCTCCGGTTATCAAACGATTTTTTTGGCGCCGACCGAAGTTTTGGCCAAACAGCATTTTAAGACAATATCGAATCTGATTTCCGGAAACAATATCAATATCGGCCTTTTAACCGGATCGGGAGCGTTTATTAACGGACAAAAGATTAAAAAAGGAGAATTCAAACGAGAAGTTTCCAGTGGCGCAATTAATATCATTATCGGCACCCACGCCGTCATCCAAAAAGATGTTTTTTTCAAAAATCTCGCCCTGGTCGTAATTGACGAACAGCATCGCTTCGGCATCAAGCAACGCCAAGCTTTACTTCGCGAAACCGATGCATCCGTTCCGCATCTCTTGAGCATGACCGCCACCCCTATCCCCCGCACTCTCGCTCTTTCCATTTATGGCGATCTGGACATTTCAATTATTAAAGAAAAGCCCAAAAACCGAAAAAAAATCATCACCTCCGTCGTTACGCCGTTAAAAATAAAAATTGCTTATGAATTTATAAAACAAGAAGTAGCAAAAGGGCGGCAAGTTTTCATCGTTTGTCCCCGCATAGAACAAGGTGAAATAACTATCAGCTCCAACTCAACAACTAAACAATTAAAATTAAACACAGCATGGGCAGACGCAAAAGCCGTGGAAGAAGAATATAAAAAATTATCTCAATCAATATTCCCTGACCTTAAAATCGCGATGCTTCACGGCCGGATGAAACCAAAAGATAAAAATCAAATTATGGATGATTTTAAAAACCTGAAATACGACATATTAGTTTCCACATCGGTTATTGAAGTCGGCGTTGATATACCCAACGCATCGGTAATGGTCATAGAAAGCGCCGAGAGATTCGGTCTTGCCCAGCTTCACCAATTCAGGGGTCGGGTCGGTCGCGATGAATATCAGTCATATTGCCTTCTGTTATCTTCAACGGCCGACAAAACAACAAATGCCCGCCTTAAGGCATTGGTCGAATGCGACGACGGATTTGTTTTGGCGGAAAAAGATATGGCCATTCGAGGGCCGGGAGAATTTTTCGGCGTAAAACAATCAGGCTTGCCCGACCTCGGCATGGCTTCGCTCGCCAATGTGGATTTAATCAAAAAAGCCCGCTTTGAAGCGCGCTCTCTGCTGAAAGAAGACCCAAATTTGAAAAAAAACCCCCTTCTTCGCGAAAAGCTTGACAACTTTCAAAAGTTAACTCATTTTGAATAATCACTCGGTTAGTCCCATATTTCAGCCCATTCCGGCCGCTCCTGCGGCGGCCTCCATTAGTCCTCGCGACGGCAGGTCCAGCCTTCGTTTAAAATATTGTTAATTAAACAAAGCACATAAGACGGAGAGCCTACAGTTTTGCATGGGACAAGGTTTTAACTTCGGCTGGACACCAAGCCTGCCTGCTGCGGGTCTGAAATATGGGACTAACCTTCGCTTTGGTTTTTAAATTTCGTAAATACCAAAAGAACTGTAATCTTGCATGGTTTTTTTTGTTTTTTACAAATCCCGATACTTAGGCGTAACCCAAAAACCCATATATTTTCCGAGCATCAGGCGGGTTTGGGCATCCAAGCCGGGAAAAACTCCAAAAATTATCGTTGCCGCCGGAAAAATAATCCACTGGAGAATCATCCACAAATATTTAAATTTGCCGAATTTGGGCGGCCGAGGCGGAAGAATGAGCATAGATAGCACCGCCGAGGAAATCAACCCCAACATTGCAAACGACATAATAATTCTCGTAATATACGGCAGATTAAAAGACAAAACCGTTCTGTTAAACGCCGAACCGCCGACAAGCGAAGGTAGCCATCCAAGAATAAAAATAATAAGCGCGTTGGTCGCCCACGAATGAAAACCTTCAATAATGGTAAAGCCGTAAAATAATTTTTTAAATCTGGGTATCGCTTTGTTTTTTAAAAATCCGAATAAAAAATACGGTATATTCTCGGCTCCGTATCCCCATCGTCTTTGCTGTTTATAAACATTTTTAAAAGTATTCCAGGTAGTGGGAGCGACATTGGCGTCCATTGAAACCGGATAAAACAAAGGCACTACCCGATAATCGCCGTCATATCTTAAAAAACATTGCCAAAAAATGCGCGAGTCCTCGGAAACCATATTTTTCTCCCAAAAACCAACATCAACCAACGCCTGGAACGGCATGGAATGGGAGGAGAACGAAGTGGCATTCTCCGATTTTTCCTGTTTGATGGTATGCCAAAAAGTTGCCGAAAAAGCCACCACCCGCGCAAACGACGGCGCTTCCCAAATATTATTTATATACAAAGGAATCGGCTGATAAGAAGCTCTCAGCGGATCTTTTGAAGTAAGGAAGGTGTACGAAAGAACTCCGAAATACTCCGGAAAAACCACAGTATCAATATCAAAATTAGAAACTAAGATATGGTCATAAGGCATACCGAGCCGATCTATGATTTCTTCTTTAACGATTTTAGCGGCATAAGCCGCATTGGAGCCCTTTCCGGGAATTTCACCGGCAAGATCGGACGGATGCGCGATGCTTACCAAATCCAAAAAATCTTTTTTATAATTTTTTTCAATTTCTTTGACAGCTGAAGCGGTTTCATCGCCCCCTCTTTCTTCATAACAAATAGCCACCGTCATTTTAGATTTGGGGTAATTTGTTTTTAACAACGCTTCCAAGCAAGAAGCGATAATGGAATATTCCTCTTTATAAACGGGCAGGAAAATAAAATGGTGAATATCGCGCCATGATTTTATAGACGAGAGACGATATTCTTGAACCGACAATCGGTCAAGCCGTTCAAGCCAATTAATTTTTAAATTAGCCCGCAATCTTTTGTAGGAAATTCTAAGGTGCAAAGAAAGATAAATGGTCTTAACCAGCCAATAAATATCAAAAATTATTATAAAAATCGCCATAAAAACCGGCGCAATAAATGACAGGCCAACAACCGCCAACAAAGTCAGCCAAGCTAAAAGACCCGGCATTATTTCAAAAATTCTGTATATTCTGCGGTCTTTTTTATCTATTAAGTCGTTGGCGCGACTCAAATGAAGAAATTCTTTCATATGGAAAAAACTAAACCGAACAAAGAATCGTCTATGGCAATTTTTCCGTTCTTATAAGCAATATCTGCGTTTAATAATTTTCCGTAAAAAGATTTTAACTCGCTCATTTCATATTTGCCTAATTCACGCATCGCTTTTTTAACCACAAAAGGATGCAAGCCGGATTTTTTCGCCATTAAATCAGGGGGGGTGGACCGCAAGGCTAAATCTTTTATCATCAGCAAATTCCTGAATTGAAAGATTATCATAGTTAAAATATAATTGGCATTCCGTCCGGTTTTCAGCTCTCGGTAAAGAATGTCAAAAGCCTTAATTTTATTTTTGGAAGCGATCGCGTCCACTAAATCAAAAATATTAAGATCTGTTTTCGGAGTTATTAATAAATCAATAATTTCCGGTTTTAAGATTTTATTTCCGCCTGCCTGCGAAGACGCGCCTCCGGACAAATAATTGGCCAATTTATCCGTATTAATAATCAAAGAATAACTGTCATTGCCGATATAATCAATAATTTTTCTTAACGCCATCGGTTCTATCGCGCAATCTCGTGAAACAAATTCATTTTTTATCCAATTCGTCAGTTTAACTCCCCCCATGTAATTTATATTTTCCACTAAATTTCCCGGTTTTTTTAATAATTCCAACAATCCCTTATTGCCGGTCAGAGACGGTTTGTCGTCAGAATTTTCAACCGCAAGAACAACCACATCTTTTGTCTTGAGTAAATCGTATTTTTTGATGAAGTCGCCGATTTTATCGGCAATAATTTTTTGAGAAAACGGGCTATTTAAAACCACTAATTTTATTTCATTAAAAAAGGAACTGTTTTTTATGGCTTCTTCAATTTTTATAAATTCGCCTGCGCCCATACCGACGCAATCAAATTTAAAAAAATTCAATCCGCTCTTGTGCTTTTTTTGATAGCTATCAATAATTTCCCGAGATCTTTTTTTTAAACGATAGCCATCGGAACCATGAAGAAAGATAATCAAACAAATTAATTGTTATCTTGTTAATTGTTATCTTGTTTTAAATCTTTAACAAGCTAACAAGCTAACAAGCTAACAAGGTTTTGTTAGTTGGTTACTATCTCTACCCACATTTTGCCCGGAGTAAATTTAATTTCTTGCCCGTTATCGTCATAAAAATATAATTTGTTGGTTAAACTGCCGGCATTTTTAAACCACTTTCCGGATGTAGAAACTCCGTTTTGATAAATAATGGCGTCTCCCCCGCCTTCCGTATCAACGGCGATGTATTGGTCACTGATAAACCTTGAATTGGTTTTCATGACAATAATAACGCTTGCGGAGATTTCTTTGCCGGAATTTTTATCTGTTTCCGGTTCTCCGTTTCTTGTTCTTTGGTAGATATTCGTATTTTGTTCGTAATTCCATTGAATATTATACGGAGCGGGGTAGTTAATGGAAATATTGCTTACTATATCGGATAAATTTTTAGATATTTTTTCTTGTCCATGCAAATAACCGGAAAATTTATCGGTCAAATTATAATTTAACGACTCCGCCTTTTCAAAAAGCTTGTCCCAATCGGTAAATCCGTTATGGGGCGGTTTTGTGTTCTTTTTCCGATAAAAAACCGTCCCTTCATATTTCATTGCGTCAACATTATCAATAATTTGGCTGTTAAGTTGTTTAAGAGCTTCTTGCTCTCCTCCCCAGTGAGCAAGTATTGCTCCAATGCCGGCCGCAAGAGGAATAAAATCCCCCCTTGCTGATCTTACCGAACCGATTTCTTCCGGCTTCTCACATTGAAAAACCGCCATTAATCTTGTTATTCCGTTGGGAGCCACGGGCATTTCAAAAACTAAATCGGCCTGCGAAAGGCCGGATAACGGTCTTGCTTCCTCGTCAGACGCCATCATTACCGCAATCGGCCTTTGGGTATAATTTGCGCATCTGATACCCGTCAACGGACTTTCCGGTTTTAATTCTTCGTCTGCGCCGTTGTCATTATTTATAATTATTGTTTCGTTGAGCCAAAAGAAAAATGCCACCACAAGAAAGAGCGCCACGGCGCCGATTATTATGATAATCCTGTTTAAATTAAATTTTGGAATTCTAATCATTTTAAAATTTGGTGTTTTGAACAAAAATGCGCCGACCGAGCGCCGATCTTTAATCTTTTGATAATCCCCCCGTCTTTTTTGGCGCATTTTTTACCGGTTTGCTGGTATGCTTTTTGTATATTTTGATATTCCCCTTTTTCTCCGGAAGTGGTTCTATAATTATCAATGCTATCGCCTTTATGCAAGATCGCTTTTTTCAAAACTTTTTGAATAGCGTCAAAAATTTTTTTGACATCTTTGGCATTCAAGTTTTCCGCGCGGCTAAGCGGGTGAAAACCGGCCTCCCATAATATTTCGTCGCCGTAAATATTACCGATTCCGGCAATAAATTGAGGGTCCATCAAAATCGGCTTTATGCGTCCTTTTTTCCGCCGGCCACCGCCTTTGGCGGGACCCCGCAGTATGCGGTGGCCGGCGGATTCAAACAATTTATGAAATATTTTAAAATCAATTTCCAGCGGCTCCGGACCAAGTTCCCGAATCTCCTTCAAAGCGTCAATCTTATTATCATCCGCCAAAATTATCTTGGCAAACCGCCTCAAATCAGACAAAGCAAGTTGAAAACCGTTATTAAAAAATAAAATTAACCTGATGTATTTATTATCCGCGTCATCTTTTAACGGACCTGGCAGCAGACTTTCCCATTTTCCTTCTGTTCGTTTCCATTTTCCATAAAGCAAGTGGCCGGATATTTTTTGATGGATAAAAATGGTTTTTTTGCCTTCAATATTTATAATAATATATTTGGCGCGTCTTTTGACACTTAGTATTTTTTTATTATTTATGGCTTTTTTAAATACTTCAACACCGCCGGTCTGACGGACGATTTTAGGTCGGTCTATCCACGCATCCTTGATACGCAGACCGACAATTTTTTTTTCTAATTCACGAACTATTGTTTCAACTTCCGGTAATTCTGGCATAAAATTAAAATTAATTATCCAACTCAATCATCTCTATAATGATAATAAAAAGACCGGCGTTGTCCACCGGTCATCATTTGCTTGGTTTACCTTTGGCTAATCCCGCTGGCAGAGACCCGACAATCTGGAAATTGGGGCGAATATTGAACTCTATTCCGTACATAAAAAATATATCTACTATTCTGCCAACTTCTTCTGCATCTTCTTTAGATAAATTTTCCAAAACCAATTTCCAAATCAATTCGTTCAGCTCTTTTTTGGGAGCTTTGATAAGAGCTTTTTCCAAAATTTCTTGTAAACGAGCGGAATCAATCATTTTGACCTTCGGTAAACTCATTGGATTCTCCTCCTAAACCAGCTTCTCCATATCTGACCAATTATCTCCATATTTTATATCTACTGTCAATGGCACGCTAAGTCTGTAAACATTCTCCATAATACTCCTAATTTCTTTGCTAAATTTTTGCACTAAATCCATTCTTATTTCAAACAAAAGCTCATCATGCACCTGCAAAAGCATTTTAACTTCCTGATGATCATAATTTTCATGAATAAAATCATTGACTCTTATCATAGCTATTTTTATTAAATCGGCGGCCGTTCCCTGAACAGGCATATTGATTGCCATTCTTTCGGCTTGCCGTATCAATTCGGGAATATTAGATTTTATTCCCTCCAATTTTCTTCTTCTGCCAAAAATAGTTGA
>Ga0209542_10002440_pt1 | contig 41576 bp, 49 predicted proteins | sample RifCSPhighO2_01_FD_184028 | JGI IMG/M metagenome (GOLD analysis project Ga0209542, IMG submission 184028) | Soil microbial communities from Rifle, Colorado - Rifle CSP2_plank highO2_0.1 (SPAdes) (version 2) | ecosystem: Environmental > Terrestrial > Deep subsurface > Rock core/Sediment ... | reverse complement strand
TGACTTAAAAACACGGGAAGAAGTAGGTTTGTTTTTAGAGGCATTTTTATCTCCTGCGGAACACGAGACTTTAGTTAAGCGCGTTGCTGTTGCTTATTGGCTTGACAAGGGGCGTGGTTATAACAACATACGAGACAATCTGAAGGTTTCCAGCGCTACAATTGCTGCAATTCGGGACGCATATCAAAATCGACCAGGAGTCAAAGTTGCTTTGAGCAAAATTCGCGCAGAAGAGTGGGCGAATGTTTGGAGCCAGAGGATTAAGAAGATTGTTAGATGAAACTCACACGCCCTAAAGGGCGTGGTATCATTTCTTGTATAAACCTTCGGTTTAACCCCGCCTGTGGCGGGGACGATCTTCGAAGGGCAAGGGTATTTAGGATCGGTACAATAAATTAGGCAGATCAAACACAAATTGACATAACACGTTCTCAGACATACAATTAGACAGATGAACACACAACCCTCCAGCATCGAGATGATGATGGCCCGTTAAGGGACGGAGGTTTTGTGGCTTTTTAAGAACCTCCGGAAGGAGGTTTTTTAGTTTTTAAACATGAACAAATTTTATATTTCCTGTGCGATACCATACGTAAACGCCAAGCCTCATATTGGGCATGCTCTGGAGTTTATCCAAACTGACCTGATTGGTCGGTACCACAGATTGCTTGGCGATGAGGTGCTTCAGCTAACTGGGGGAGACGAGAATGCGTTGAAGAATGTTCAAGCGGCTGAGGCCGCTGGAGAAGGTGTGCAGAGTTTTGTTGATAAGAATGCGCAACTATTTTTTGATTTGACTTTGAAACTAAACACTCGATTTGATGTTTTTCAAAAAGGGTCGGATAGGGAAAAACACTACGCTTCATCGCAGAAGTTGTGGGAACTTTGTGCTGAAGCAGGAGATATTTATAAAAAATCCTATAAAGGGCTTTATTGTGTCGGGTGCGAAACTTTTTACTCTCCCGAAGAATTAAACCAACAAGGAGAGTGTTGGGAGCACCCTGGTAAAAAGTTGGAAGAAGTCGAAGAGGAAAATTACTTTTTCAGATTGTCAAAATATCAGGATAAGATACTTCAACTTGTTGAGTCCGATGAATACAAAATAATTCCAGGAAAGAGGAAAAATGAGGTCTTGGCGTTTGTTAAGTCGGGACTTCAAGATATTTCTATTTCCAGAAGTAATGAGCGGGCGAAAGACTGGGGGGTACCTGTTCCTAACGACCCAGCGCAACGCATATATGTATGGTTTGACGCTTTAAACATTTATCAGTCCGGGGTTGGCTTTGGCTGGGATGAGGAGATGTATCAAAAGTGGTGGCCAGCTGATTTGCAGGTAATAGGAAAAGGAATTCTCAGATTTCATGCCGTTTACTGGATTGCGTTCCTACTTTCTGCTGATCTCAAGATACCCAAAGCTTTATTGGTTCACGACTATTTTACCGTTAACGGCCAAAAAATGTCTAAAACGGTGGGGAATGTTTATGATCCTGTTCCTTTATTAGATAAGCATGGTGCAGATCCTGTTCGTTACTACTGTTTGGCCAAGATTTCCCCTTTTGACGATGGTGACTTTTCGGAGGATAAGTTTTTCGAAGTTTACAATGCAGACTTGGCAAACAACTTGGGAAATCTTGTGTCTCGTGTGGCAAAGCTTGGTGAAAACATTGGTCTTACCGTTGGTCAGACGGAAGTTAGTGAGTTTGACAGGGAAGTTGTTGAAAATCTTGATGATTACAGGTTTGATTTGGCGCTACAAACCATTTGGAGATGGATTGATAGTTTGAACAAGAAAATCGATTTGGAGAAGCTTTGGGAGAACACGGTGGATAAACAACCTGTTTTGGTGGAGATCGTTCATGAAATCAGAAAAATTGCTTTTAATCTTCGGCCTTTTTTGCCGGAGACTGCGGAAAGGATTGGTGGCCAGTTCAAGGGACCTAAGATTTCTGCTGCTCAGCCTCTTTTCCCGCGCATTTAAGTGAAACAGGGATGGTATCGGAGTTGTGCGGAGAGTGTGGGCACGGATGTGCAAGGTTTGCATATCCGTGCCCGAGTGTTTTTTGTGGGCTCCAAGAATCCGCTAGCCAAGTCCTACCGCGAAGCGGCAGGCTTGTGGCGACTAGCCAGGTTCTTATGCGGGAACCCCCAGGACAAAGAGGCCGATGGTGTCGCCCCAGTCGCCAGGATGGCAGCTGTTCGTAAGGACGACGTCGCCATCGAAATAGCCAACGACCACCTGGTCGAGGCCGTCGGGCGGAGGTTGGTGGCCATCTGTCCAGGTGTATTGGCCCCTCAGCAGGTGTTTGCCTGCCTTTTTTAGGTGACTTTCCAGGACTTCCCGGACGGTCAGCGGATTGCCGACAACCCAGCGAAGGCCTGGCACTACCGGAAGTCGATCGAGAATGTCTCGGACACAATGGTCCCGACCTTCGACTTCGTCGTAGGTGTAGCCGAGGCTGGGCTCGACCAGGGCGGGAAGGTAAATTACCTCACCACACGAAACCTGCGTCAGGCGAGAGTGCTTGAACTGGCCGCCGAGGGCGCGAACCGTTGCCAACACTCCAGGTTCGAACGTGTGGCCTACTAGGGCTGTCTGTGCGCTCACAAGTGTCCCTTTCTTTTGGGCTATAACCTTGAACCGTCAAGGTGCGAACTCGCCTCACGTTTGAGGTAAGTGAGTTATTATACCAAACTTACAGCCTATAGTCAAGTTTGGTTGGTGCGAAGTTCTTCGTGATACAATACTAGCTATCTTCTTATGCTTAGGCGTTTTATTCTTGCGCACGAAAAGGGCTTCCATAGGTTTTTGGAGATATTACCTGGGTTTTTTTCGTGGAATTTAATTCTGTTCCCATATTGGGGAATTTTGGTTTTTCCTGTGGTTGTTGCCTATTTTGTTTTACTTTTTGATATTTATTGGTTTTTTCAGAGTTTGATTATTGCTGTTACTGCTAGTGTTTCCCATCTTCGGATTCAGGCTGCTAAACGTTTTGATTGGTTAGGGGAACTTAAAAGTTTCCCAGATTGGAAGAAGGTGCAGCATTTTATTGTTGTTCCTACATATAAAGAGCCGATCCACATTTTAGAGAGAACTCTTAAGGCTATTGCAAACCAGGATCTTCCGGGGGACCAGATAAACGTAATTCTTGCCATGGAGGCAAAAGAGGACCCGGTAGCACGAGAAAAGAAAGTAGCTTACTTGACGCGGAAATTCAAAGACAAATTCAGAAATCTTTTAATAACGGTTCACACATTAGTACCTGGAGAGGTTGTAGGAAAGGCGGCAAACGAAAGGTATGCGATTTTGGCGGCTTCTAAAAAGCTTGTTGGGAAAGGCGGGAGGAGGATTGATCCTAAATATATAGTGGTTACTTCGTGTGATGCGGACCACACATTTCACCCAAAACATTTTTCTTATCTTACTTATAAATTCCTTGACGATCCCAATCGGTACTATAAATTCTGGCAGTCTGCCGTAATGTTTTATCAGAATATATGGAAGTTGCCAGCCTTAACTCGTGTTGTTAATTCTTTTTCTTCGATTTGGAATCTTTCCCAACTCCCGAGGCGCGACAGATTGGTAAACGCTCAAAATTATTCGCTATCGTTTTCTTTGCTTTCCGAGGTTGGTTATTGGGATGCTGATGTAATACCCGAGGATTATCACATCTTTTTTAAGTGTTTTTATAAGACTCGCGGAAAAGTTGAGGTGGAGGCTATTTATTTGCCTTTATTTGCTGATGCTCCAGAATCTGAGACTTTCTGGGCTACCTTAAAAAATCAATACTTTCAATATCAAAGATGGGCGTGGGGGGTGTCTGATGATCCTTACGTTATTAAGAATTACTTTTTAACTCCTGGTGTACCATTTCTTCTTAAGACATATCGTGTCTTGAGCCTGGTTCGGGAACATTTCTTGTGGCCTGTTAACTGGTTTATTATAACTTTAGGGATTTCGATTCCAGTACTTCTTAACCCAGAGTTTTCAAGAACAGTCATAGGCTACACTTTGCCTGGAATCTCCTCGATAATGCTCACTGTCGCTTTGTCTTTTCTTATAGTTATGCTTCTTATTGAGGCTCAACACAGGCCACCAAGGCCTGACTATGTGCCTCGTTGGCGTGCGGCACTTTTGCCTGTGGAATACTTGCTTATGCCTATCGTGGGATTAGTCTTTGGTGCCTTACCGGGGCTTGATGCCCACACAAGGCTGATGTTGGGAAAATATCTTGAGTATCGGGTAACGGAGAAAGTCTAGTACAATAGGGAATCTACATGGTGTTATTTAAGAAGAAAGTTGTACTGTTTGGAGAAGAGCAAACAATCTCCATAACTCCGTTAACGCTTCTTGTTTTGTTGGGGTTGATACTTCGGATCCCCAATCTTTTTGAGCCTTATTGGTATGGGGACGAGGCGATTTACCTTGCTGTAGGCCAAGGAGTGCGCCAGGGTTTACTTTTGTATCGAGATATTTTTGACCACAAGCCTCCTTTGATTTATTTGATCGCTGCACTTTCGGGTTCCTTGTTTTGGTTTAAAACTGTGCTTCTTGTTGTAAATTCCGTGTCTATTGTGGTTTTTTGGAAGCTGGCGGTGTTGGTTTTTAAAAACAAATCTAAGCCTGTGTTTCTCTCCTCCTTAATTTTTACCCTTCTTACTACTTTACCGTTTATTGAGGGAAATCTGGTAAACAGTGAGGTCTTGATGCTTCTCCCCACGTTGTTTTCTTTTTACCTTGTTGCGGACCCGGTAAAGAACACCCCTAGGAGAACCTTTCTTGCCGGATTGGTATTTTCTTTGTCGGTTCTACTTAAGGTGCCTGGGATATTTGATGTTTTTGCGGTCGGATTTTTTTGGGTTATATCAATACGAAACAGGAAGAGTTTTATTCGCGTAGTAAAACACTCTGCTGCACTTTTTTTAGGAATTGCAATTCCCATCTTTGTTTCTGTTCTTTATTTCGCGGTCCAAGGGGCTTTGCTCGCATACTGGGAGGCTGGGTGGAGTCAGAATTTTAACTATATATCTCGGTGGGTAGGGGGTGGTGCTTCGGGACAATCGGGTCTAGTTTGGAGAGTGGTGGTTTTAGTGGGAATAATGGCTGTGTTGGCAGTTTTGAGACGCTTCTTTAGTCCGAGGGTGCTGTTTTTGTGTGTTTGGTTTGTATTTTCACTATTTGCGGCACTTTTATCTGGGAGACCGTATCCTCACTACTTAATACAGGTTGTTCCTTCTTTTTGTTTACTTCTTGGGGTTTTAGGGTTTGGACTTTTTCGAGAACGATTTCTGCCTATTCCGTTTTTCATTCTTTTATCGGTTTCGGTTCTTTATTACAAGTTTTATTACTATCCGACCGGTTCATATTACAAAAACTTTATTTCCTTCTCACTAGGACAGAAAACCAAAGATGAGTATCTCGCGGCATATGATAAAAAAACTCTTCGCACTTATAGTCTGGCTACGTTGATTGCTAATAGGACAGGAGAAGATGACAGAGTGTTTATTTGGGGGACTGCTCCAGAAGTTTATGCTTTGTCTCGTCGGGTTCCGCCGATAAAATATGTCACTTCCTTTCACCTGGTTGATTTTGGTAATACCGGCGAAGCGTTATCGACTTTCCAAAAAAACAAGCCTAAGTATATCGTCTTGTTGCCTGAGGAAAACCGATCATTTCCTGGTTTGTCTGCATTTATTAACACCAATTACGTTTATATCGAGAGTGTTGATGGTGCCCAGGTTTGGAAGCTGATTAACCCAGACCTGGCCCGACTGCTTGGAAAGTGACGATGATAGAAATGAAACAAATAGGAATTCGTTTTCGACTTCGTATTGGCGACCTTTTGCCTCAACATGCTCTGGTACGAAGGTTTTTTCTCTTTAGTGTTGCCTCTGCTCTTCTGACCTTGGGGTTTTTAGGGTTTACCTATCAACGCTTACCGCCTGAGGTTCCACTTTTTTATAGTAATCCTTGGGGCAAGGAACAGTTGGCGAGGCCGTATTTTTTATTTCTTCCTTTGGCTTTATCTTGTATCTTCTTGGCTCTGAACATTGTTTTGGCAAAAAAGAGCTTTGTTGGACACTCTTTTGTACGTGATTTGTTATACATTGGTACGGGGCTTATATTTCTTTTGGCCACGGTTACTACAGTTAGGATAGTTTTTCTGATTATTTAGAACAATGGACATTTTACGCTTATTTTTGTTTCCGGCTTTCGTCTCTTTTGTTATTTCTCTTGCGGCAACATGGGTTGTAATTAAACAGGCTCGAAGGTTGAAAATTTTGGACGATCCAAAGAGGAGACGTCACCCTGCGACGCTTCACACCAAAGCCACTCCACGCGGGGGAGGTATCGGGCTTTTTATTGCGATCTTTCTGACCAGTGTTATTTTTTTACCTCTTGATCAACGCCTTTTAGGAATTCTTTTAGGGGCAGCAGTTATTGTGTTCATTGGGTTTTTAGACGACAGAAGGGATGTTAATCCTTATATAAGGTTGGCAGGGCAGTTGTTGGCCGCAATGGTTGTTGTGGGATCAGGAATCGGGATTGCGTTTGTGTCTAATCCTTTTGGAGTTGGAACTCTAGATCTTTCCAATCCGCAGATACAGTTTACCTTGTTTGGAGAGACTCATACTGTCTGGATACTCTCGGCTGCTTTTGCGACTGTATGGATTATAGGCCTCATGAATGCTGTTTCTTGGTCGTCTGGGGTTGATGGTCAATTATCGGGATTTGCTGCAATTTCCGCTTTGGTTATTGGATTGTTGTCCTTTCGCTTCTCTGCTGATATTACTCAGTGGCCTATAACCATTCTTGCTGCTTCGGTTTTTGGGGCCTTTTTGGGGTTTTTGCCTTACCATATATACCCTCAGAAAATAATGCCGGGGTTTGGGGGGGCGACTCTGGCGGGGTTTATGTTGGCCGTTTTGTCAATCTTGACCACTGCTAAGGTTGGTACTTTGCTTTTAGTTTTGGCAATTCCGATTGCGGATTTTATATATATAGTTGTTAGGAGGATTTTATCCGGTAAGTCCCCCGTTTGGGGGGATCGAGGGCACTTACACCATAGGCTTCTCAACGCGGGTTTTAGTAAAAGAAAGATTGCATACTTTTATTGGGTGGCTACTGCATTTTTGGGAGTTTTGGCTTTTAATTTGAATGCTCTGGGTAAGTTATATACAATCGTAGGTATAGTGCTCGCAGTTGGAGCTTTGATAATATGGTTAGCCTTGCGATCGCAATCCTTAAAACAGCCAGACCGCGGCAATGGCTAAAAAACCTCTCTATTTTTGCGGCTTTAGTGTTTACGGGGAACCTCTATGAGGAGGATCTTTTTAAGTTAACTCTTGTTGGCTTTGTAGCACTTTCCTTTTTGGTCTCTTCGGTCTACTTCATAAACGACGTTTTTGATGTTGAGTCGGATCGCGTTCACCCGTTTAAGAGAAGGAGGCCTATTGCCTCTGGAAGGTTAAGTATTCCACTTGCCCTTTTTCTCTCTTTGTTGGGTGTTGTTGGTGCTTTTCTTCTCTCATATACCCTTTCTCGGACTTTCTTTTGGGCCTTATTTTCGTATTTCATTTTACAGATTATCTACACCCTCTGGCTTAAAAAGCTTGTAATTTTGGATATTTTGGTAATTGCCACAGGATTTGTTTTGAGGGTTTATGCGGGAGTGTTTTTGATTGATGCACATCTTAATGTGTGGTTTCTTTTGTGCGTAGTTTCAGTTTCCCTTTTCTTGGCTGCGGGGAAACGAAGGGCAGAATTGGCTTTGCTTCATGCAAATGCGTCGCAGCATAGAAAGACTTTGGGTATGTACTCGCCAAATCTGCTGGATTCCTATTTGTCGATGTTTGCGACAGCCACTTGGCTTTCGTGGGCTTTGTTTACGTTTTTTACGGATGCTCAACGGGATTTTTATGTAAGCCGAGCTGTTGCGCCGGATCTTTTATCATCTTTACCTTTGGCAATTTTGGGGGTTGGGAAGCCTTTGATGATTACTATTCCGGTTGTTGTTTTTGGGGTTATGCGGTACCTGCAGATTGTTTACGACGGGTCGAGGGCTGAGACTCCGGAGAGAGTGTTGACTTCGGATAGACCACTTTTGGGATCGATTATAATTTGGGGGCTTTTAGTTTTATTTGTGATTTACTTCTTAACTCCCCGAGCGGACGGATTTTAAGGGTTTGATGGGTTCCGGCGGCTCTTGAATTTCAAGCTTTGTGTATTTCTACACGTGACTTTAGCAAGAGCCGCCGGACGATAAGTGAGAAAGTGGCGGTGTGGGCGTGACGCCAAGGCCGCGGGCCAGGTTGGTAATCGCGGCTCACCGTGCCACTCTTAAACACCTATCTCGCCTGTTAGCACGCCCCATAGCAGCCGTAGTCCACCAACAACGAGCAGGACAACAGCAACAAAGACAAATGTAGACAAGATAGACAATCCAGATCTCTCAGCAACCACCAAGAGAACAACAATAAGGGTAATAAACCAGAAAGTAGGCAAAGCAAGTCTCCTTTTCTCGAGCAAATCACGCTCGCGACGTCTCCTCCAGCAGAAGTGGCCGGGGCCTTCTTCTGATGGCGAAGCCTCCTTGTGTCATCTGCGACACCAAGCGTTTACACCATAAGCCACCTTGTTTCTGTTGTATTGCAGCAAGGTGTAGTAGTTCTCGTTCACGCTGGCTGAGCGGTTCCACAGACCTCTTCTCCGTCCCGTTTCCGGCCACTGAACCAGACACCGGTTTGCGTTTTTATCTGCAGGCATTTTCTAAAAGTGCTGTGTGCAGCTTCTGAGCAATGCTCAATTGGTATTATACCACAGAAGTTTGACTATAGGTTTTATGAGGGAGATTTTTGGGCGTATTCTGCGGAGATCCAGCCTGTTTTTCCTTTTTCGTATTCGATTTTATACCATTCCCCGGTCTTGTCTTCTTCTATGAAAGCATATTTTTTGCCCGGGGTGACTCTGGCAATTTCCGGGGAGGTTTTCAAGGCTTCTTCTCTTACCCTTAAAAACCCTGTTCCTGTATCTTGGATTTCAACCATAGTTTGCGTTGGTTCGTCTTGGAGCTTTGCAGACTCTGAGGCTTCCTCTTCTTTGGGTTTGGTTGATTCGTCCTCTGCCAGAAAGACTACGATTGTTAATTTGTAACCTTGAACAGGCTTTAGCCCTCCAATATCGCGTGTTAGATAACCTGGGTGGGAAATTGTGAGGGTGTGTTCTTCGGTCGTAGAATTTGCTATCGGAACGGGGGTAAAACCTCGAGTCTCGCTGTCAAATTTGACCTCAGCCGAGTCCGGAATAGAAACTACGGCTAGTTCTGCTTTTTTACCGCCTATTTTCTCAAAAGACAAAATCTCCCCTGCGGAAGTATTGTCTTTTTCTCCAAATTCACGCCTAATAACGGTAGTTACGCCCTCAGTAAGGTTCACTTTTGTTTCCCAGAGTGCAAGGGGTTTATCTGAATTTGTAGGCACGAGTCTTACTGTCACTTCACCCGGTTTTCTAAACTCTTCATAGGGGGTACTTGTTGCTACCTGTTCGCCGTTCACATATACCGAGGCTGAGACGTTGGTTTCTGCTATTTCGAGCTTAGCCTGGGCCGGAGAAAGGCGGTTTTTAAGAAGAAAGAAGCCTGCTGTGAGGCCAAAAAGGACCAGGATTGTAATAAGAAGCCATTTTTTATCCATAAACTTCCGAGGGTTTTGAAGTCGGTAACAGTGAGGATACCAGAAGCTAATTTTAAGCACAAGGGGGTGGTTTTATGGTAGAATGTTGGCTGGAGTGGCGCCGTGGCGAAGTGACCCAACGCGTTCGTCTGCAAAACGAATATTCGCGGGTTTAAATCCCGCCGGCGCCTCACACTCTCTTAAGCTTGACTTTTGGCTGATTTTCGGGTATAATTTGCATCGATCCTGAAACTATGTTTGTTTTCAGGGTTTTTTGTTTTTCAGACCTTCAAACAAGGCTCATCCTGCTTCATTTTTGAGCCTGTAGCCCATGAACTGATTCGTTCATCTTGTGGGTATTTCTGAGGGCTTCCCCGCCGGAGGCGGGGCATATGAAAAAACTGACTACCAATTTTGGGAGTTTTAGGATCCACTTGCAAATTACGAAAAGGCGTGGAGATTCTTCTGTTGATCCTCTTTTCTTAAGCCTGTCTGAGCTTGCGTCTGTTCGCTCAGGCAACAAGATTAGTCGATTTTTCCGCCATTTCTTTGAACACGCAAACGTGCGTAAATTTGTGGGTCGCAATTTGGCGGCTTTTGTGGTCGCTTCTTCTGTTATTACCCCAAACGTTGCTGCTATTGCCAATACTGGCACTTTCGAGGCTAATACTCTTGCTGAGATTGTGCAGCCTTTGTCTACAGATGTTGTGGTTCAGTATCCTACTGAAAAAGTGAAGGTTAACCAGGGATACAGGCTGTTTCACCCCGGAATCGATCTTGAAGGCGTAACTGGGGATCCCGTACACCCCATTATGAAGGGTCATGTCGCAAAGATTGAGCGATCCAGATTTGCTTATGGAAACTCTATTATTGTTGACCACGAGAATGGATATTCGTCTCGTTACGCACATTTGTCTTCTATGATTGTGCGTGAGAAGGAACAGGTGGACACTAAAACTGTTATTGGAGCTGTTGGATCTACAGGGCGCTCAACCGGAGATCATCTTCATTTGGAAGTTTACAAAGAAGGAAGAAACGTTAACCCTCAAACTATTTTACCGCTGTAGGTTAGTCTTTGATTACCGTAAATCTGCCTTCAAAATTCTTCTTGGAACTGAGTTCTCTTAAAAGGACTTTCTTCTTGTTATCAACCGACTCGTTTCTAAGTCTTAGAAAAATTACACCTTTGTGGACTGGTTTCTCCTTAAACACGAGTTCGCCAAAATCTTTGTCTAGGGTTATCAAAATTCGTTCTTCCGCATTTGCTAGCCTTAAAACCCCTCTGTCTGTTAATCCGATCTTGCTTGCAACTACATCGAGGCCTGCCTTATGGAGAAATTGCGGAACTGCAGGTGTTTTACTGCTTGCTCTTGTGGCTTGGCAAGCTTTTTGGCTGCGTATTCTACAGCCGCTCTAATATCGGCCTCCTTAAGCTGGGGAAAATCGTCACGAATTTCCTTAATTGTGAGTTTTTGGGCAAGTAGGCGCAGTATTTGCTCCACAGTAATTCTTGTCCCCGCCACAGTGGGTTTTCCGAGCATAACGTTGGGGTCAACCATAATTCTTCTTGCCATGAAGGCATTCAACCACATGGGGGAGGTGGTGGTCAGAGTCCTTCTTTTCGACCACTTAGCCTTGAAATTAACTCGTTTCTGTGTTCTTCGGCTTCTTCCCGTAAGACTCCAGGGATTCTACCTTCTGTCAGGATTGCGCCGGATGCTCCTGCCGTTTGAATTTGGAGGTCGCTTAAACCTAATATGCGTGCCAGCGGTCCTCTTAAAATATCTATATTTTGGATTCTTCCATAAGGAATGGTTACATATTTTTTCCAAATAACCCCTCTTTCGATTTTTACGCCTTCTTTGCCAAATTCATATTTGTAGGAGTTATAGTAGAGCTTAGCCCAGATTGTTATTAATCCACCAAAGACTAACAAGCATATTAGTACTGATCCACCAAGGCTAAGACCCACAACCGTGGGCAGGGCTTCATCCGCAACCAGTCCTGTAAACATCCAGCTAAAAGGAAAGAGAAACACCAGTGAAATGAAAGTAAAAGTTACCAGGCCCTGTGCCACAAAAAGCCAAAAGGCGCGAGGATGAAGTTTGTTCACAAGGGAATTATATAGTGTGACTTGTTAATAGTCCATGCCGCCACCGGGCATTGCTGGAGTTTGAGGTTTTTCTTCAGGAATTTCTGTAACTAAACCTTCTGTCGTCAAAACCATCATCGCAACTGAGGCTGCGTTTTGGACAACCGAGCGGACTACTTTTGCGGGGTCTAGTATGCCTGCTTCGACCATGTCTTCAAATTTTCTAGTCATTACATTGAAGCCGTAATTGGGGTTGTCTGAGGCCACAATCTTTTTTGTAATTTCCTCGTCGTTTTCACCGGCATTCTTTAGGATCCAGCGTGCGGGTTGACTTAAGGCGTCGTAAAGTATGTCTACTCCTGCTTGTTCGTCTTCGTTGTCTGTCTTTACTTTCTTTAGTGCTTCCCTTGCCCTTAAGAGGGTTACGCCGCCGCCTGCAACTATCCCCTCTTCCCGGGCTGCTTTGGTTGCTTCTACTGCGTCTTTTACGCGTTCTTTCTTCTCATTGAGTTCGACTTCTGTTGCTGCTCCAACATTAATTTGTGCAACTCCGCCTGCTAGTTTTGCTAAGCGTTCCTGGAGCTTCTCCCGATCAAAATCTGAAGTTGAATCTTGGACTGCTTTTTTAAGTTGACTTATCCGTGCCTTAATTTTCTCTTTGTCGCCTTTTCCGCCGATTATTCTTGTATTGTCTTTGTCTGAAGACACTTTGTCTGCTTCGCCTAGGTCTTCTACTGTTACAGATTCTAAGGTTCTACCTGTGTCTTCTGAGATAACAGTTCCGCCTGTTAGGACTGCAATGTCTTCGAGCATTTCTTTTCGCCTATCTCCAAACCCTGGGGCTTTGACTGCCAAGACACTAAAAGTTCCACGGAGCTTGTTTACAACCAACATTGCCAACGCTTCACCGTCTATTTCGTCTGCAATAATCACGATGTTTTTAGTAACTTTAACTGTGTTTTCTAAAAAGGGAAGAAGGTCTTGAATCGCAGAGATTTTTTTATCTGTTATTAAGATTCTAGGGTTTTCCGTTTCTGCTTCCATTCTTTCGGGATTTGTAACAAAATAAGCAGAAGCATAGCCTCTGTCGAATTCCATTCCCTCTTTGTATTCCACTTCTATTGTTAGCCCTCTCCCCTCTTCTACTGTTACAACGCCTTCGTTGCCTACTTTTTCTAGGGCTTCTGCGATGATTTTTCCAATCTCTGGGTTTTGCGCAGAATTTGTTGCCACCTGTTCAATTTCTTCTTTCTTTTGGACGGGTTTGGCAATTTTTCCGATCTCTTCTAGAACTGCTGCTACCCCTTTTTCGATTCCTCTTTTCAGAATCATTGGATTGGCGGGGGACTTTTCGGAGTCAACCTTATCCATGCCGGCTTTTGTTATTACTTGAGCAAGCAATGTTGCAGAGGTTGTTCCGTCACCTGCAACGTCGTTGGTTTTGGAGGCAGCTTCTCGTACAAGCTGAGCACCCATATTCTCAAATGGGTCTTTGAGGTCTATTTCCTTGGCAATAGACACACCGTCATGCACAACATGGGGGGCTCCCCATTTTCTGTCGAGCGCGATATTTCTGCCTTTGGGGCCAAGGGTTGTAACTACTGCTTTTGCCAGTTGGTCGATACCAGATAACAGGGCATCGCGTGCGCTTTTACCAAATTTTAGTTGTTTTGACATAAGTTAAAAGAAAAACGTTAAACGTTTAACGTTCTGCGTTTTACTGGTTGTACACAGCCAATATATCATCGAATTTCACGAATAGGTATTCTTTCCCACTGATCTTAATTTCGTTACCGCCCCATTTTTTATAGATTACCCTATCGCCTACTTTAACTGGAGATTTTCGGGTTGTGCCACCATCGGTTACTTCGTCGCCTCCCACTGCAAGAACTTTTCCAACTTGGGGTTTTTCACCAGCATTATCGGGAAGAACAATGCCTGAGGCGGTACGAGTTTCTGCCTCTTCTGGTTCAAGGAGAAGGTAGCCTGCTGCTGGTTTTAGGTTTATGTTTGTTGCTGCCATGGTGATTAGTCTATCACTAATTTGCTGCGAGTGCTATTTTAAAAAAGCCTGCTGGTCTTGTCAAGAGGTGGTTTTGGGCATACAATCTGGCAATATGGTCAACAGAGAGCGCATTGTAAAAACCTTATTGGATCTTATAAAAATTGATAGTCCGTCGGGGAGTGAGGATAAAGTCGCTCAAGAACTTACGGCTCAGCTTGCGGCTTTGGGCGGCATTATTAAAAATGACACTTATGGAAATGTTATCGCCGTGTTTGAAGGAACGGGAGAACCGTTGCTTTTGTCAGCCCACATGGACACTGTTGAGCCTGGGCGAGGTATTGAACCCGTAGTTGACGGTGATGTTATCACATCGCAGGGTGAGACTGTTTTGGGGGCTGACCCCAAGGCGGGAATTGCAGCAATACTTGAGGCAGTTGCCAGTATAAAAGAGTCTGGAGAAAAACATAGACCGTTTGAGGTGGTTTTGACACGCGAGGAAGAAACAGGGTCTGAGGGGGCACAGAATTTAGCGTACGAGAAGTTGCAGTCCAAAAATGCTGTGGTTTTCGACGGAGACGCAGAGGTTTTCCATGTAAATACTGCTGCGCCGGGGTACTACAAGTTTGACGCAACAATTGTTGGGCGAGCTGCGCATGCTGGATTAGAACCAGAAAAAGGCATCTCTTCTATTATTATTGCTTCCGAGATGGTTTTGGCCCTTCCTGTGGGGAGAATTGACGAGGAGTCGACTTTAAATATCGGAATTATTAAGGGAGGGTCTGCCCGGAATGCGGTGCCTGAGAAAACGGAGGTTACCGGAGAAACAAGGAGTCGCGATAGTCAAAAGCTTGAGAAGCAAGCCCAGATCTTTCGGGACGTTTGCGATGAATTATCTAAAAAATATGTGGAGGCAAAAATTGAATATACATTAACAAAGAATTTTTCGAGTTTCTCGATTCCGGATAGTGATCTGTTTGTGAGGGGAATTGGAGAGGCTCTTTCTTCTTTGGGATTGGAGAGTAAATTTGAGCCTACTGGAGGCGGATCTGATGCAAATTTCTTTAACGCAAAAGGTATAAAAGCAGTTGTTGTGGGAACTGGAGTTCGGGATATGCATACAACTAAAGAGAATCTTAATATACCCGAGATGGTGCAAGCTGCGGGATTTTGCGAAAAACTTCTACTGGTCGTTTAATATCCGATATAACAATTTCGTGTTGATGTTTTTCTTGACTGTGTTGGCAAGAAAGGCATAGGGGTCTTTGTCGGTTTTTTGGAAGATTGGAAGTGTGACCCCTTTTTTTTCTGCGAGATTTCTTAATATCACTCTTCTTATGTTGTCCTGATTAAAGATGTCGTGAATGTATGTTCCTAACACCCACTCTTTTTGAATAATTTTTGCTCCGGGGGAAGTTTTTCCCATATGAATCTCGAAACCTGAGATCTCCAAACCTTTTGCCCCTTTCAACATCCCTTCGTTTTCTTTTAATGTTAGTTTTACCTGCTGTGTCGTCTTTTTAGTGTGGAAGATTGTTGTTGTTGGAAGCAAACCAAGGCCAGCTACTCTTACTTTTGAGGATTCAACTTTTTTAGGGTCAAGTATCCATTTCCCAAGCATTTGAAAACCACCACATATGCCAATTAGCGCTTTCTCTTCTTGGGCGTGATTTAAAACAAGCTTTGCCAATCCGGCTTTTTGTAACCACTGGAGATCGAGCTTTGTGTTTTTGCTGCCTCCAAGGATAACCAGATCAGGATTCCCAAAATCCTGTGGTTTTGAGATGAAGCGTACCCGGACTCCTGGTGAGGCGATTAAAGGTTCAAAATCCTGGGTGTTTTGCAGGTTTGGGGTACGAATCACTACTATATCTAGCACAGCCTTTTTGTTTTCCCGGTGTTCTTTTGGAAACCAGTTGTCCTCTTCGGGTATTCCGTGGTTTTTAATATATGGAATTACTCCCAGAACAGGAATACCTGTTACCTTCTCGAGCTCTTTGACTGCTTTTGCGAGATCTTTCTTTCTACCCTTGTATTTGTTTATAAGAAAGCCTTTTATGAGGGACGCGCTTTCTAGATCATGCCTTCTTAGAATAGAGATTGTTCCTTCGAGCGAGGCAAAAACGCCTCCTCTTTCAGTATCTCCTACTAAGATAATTGGTGATTTTGAGTATTTGGCGATTTTGAGATTTGCTATATCGCATTCAATAAATCCAGGTTCAGCACAGGAGGCTGCTCCTTCTATTACCACAATGTCGAATCCAGCGTGAGTTTGGTCTAAACTCCTTTTGATCACTGACCACATGCCTACTTTGGACTCATAGAATTTCTTAATTTGGTTTGGGGTAGCAACTTTTCCATTTATTATTACCTGAGGCGCGCCCTCATGTTGCGGCTTAATAAGAAAAGGGTTCATTGCAGATTTTGGTTCAATTCCAGCTGCTTCTGCCTGGATGATTTGAGCAAGAGCAATTTCTTTTTTGTCCTTTGTGACGGATGAGTTGAGGGAGATGTTTACTGCTTTAAAGGGTGCTACTTTGTAACCGTTTTCTTTGAAAATCCTGCAAAGGGCCGTTGCTATTAGGGATTTTCCCACGCAGGATGATGTGCCAAGGATGGCCAGTGTTTTTGCTTTTATTAGCATGGTCGTCGCGGCCTTGTTCGCCCACATCCGGTGCATACTTCTCCATGGTTGACGTAAACATATTTTTGACAATATGGACAAAGGACTTTTTCTCCGCCGGATTCTTGACCAAACACAGGAACACAACCTTGGAGAGATTGTAGATATAACAACTCTTCATAATAATCAGTACCCCTTCGGTTGTTCTGGTTTCCTGGGGACTTAATTTGTCTTTTTTTTCTCATAATTGCCGACATGTCAAGAATTGTTTTGCCCATGGCTATTTTTAGAGATTTTAGCATCCCTTGGTCTGTAATTCCCTCTTGAAAGAGCTCTTCTCTTTGTTCGAAAAAACTTTCTAAGAACCGTTGAAATTTAAGAAGACAGTTTTTGCAATCCTCATCCAGTGAATAAACACTTTTCATTTCAAAATCAACGTAGACTTGTTCGAATGTTTTTTGTTCGAAAAGATGTTGCAGATCTGGGTGGGCTTCCCTTAGTTTCTCTATCACATAAGGAACGTCGTAATGGTTTTCAAGGTCACCTTTCAGGTGTGGAACCCATGATATTAAGTGTTCTACCTTTTCTCTTTCTGTGTGACTTCCGGAGTCAAGTTTTTTGTATTTAGGGTCCAGTTTTTCTAAAAATTCTTCTATTTCTAGTGTCGTTCTGTCTACCCTTATGGTTGTGGCATCAAGCATTCCTTTTTCGTTTATGTGATAGATATAAATTTGGGATTCCGGCAACTCATCTCTTCTGGGACTGATCAGGAGAGTTATGGATCCTGGTTTGGCGTGCACTACATGTTCTTCTATTCTTTCTGCTGCATTTCTTACTAAAGGGCTTTCTCCGTTGAAAATAGTAATCCATGGTTTACCGTTTCTTCTAAGAACCATTCTTGTTTCACCGTTTAAAAGACAGCGGTCGACAGATATTCCCAACACAGCTTTTCTTTGCAGGTACTCTTCCCAGAACTTGGTCATGCTTTCGAGGGTTGAGCGTGAAAGATAGTCGGTTAGCTCTTGGTGGGTTTTGCCGGACAGAAACTCGTTATACTCACGCTGGATTCTTCTACCTTCTAGGTTGACATCAAAACCTGTACCAGGAATTAGAAATATATCTTCCGGCAAGAACTCTTCGACTCGAACATTAGATCTAAAGAAGGTCTCGGCAAGCATGGTTTTTTATGTGTTAGCGCAGACTGATGGCTTTTTTAGGGTTTTGTGCAACCCTCCGAGCTAATTCGTAGCTTGTGAAGAATAGACCGGTGTAAAAGAGGTCTCCCAGAAGTGTGTTTCGAAAAAAAGGAAGAGCGAGAGTGTAGCATTTTACCAAACCTTCTATTGTGGGAGCGTACATACCAGACACAGCCCAGACGCCGAAGTTTGTAATTACAAAAAACAAAACGGAAGACAGGAGGCTTGCGCCAAACACAGTAGGCACTGATTTTTTACTCTGTAGTCCAAGACCGATTAGGCCTGATAACAGAAAGCTTCCGTACACAAAAGGCATGGTCGAATGGAAACCAATAAAGAGATCTGACGCAAATAATGCAATCAACGGAAGAATAAGGGCGTACTTTTTATTCAAATAGGCTCCGCCAAAAAGGGCCAAACCGGCAATGGGAGCAAAGTTTGGTGGATGAGGTAGAAGACGTAGAACTACTGCCACTAGGATTATTAGCAATGGGTTGATTAAGTTTTTCATGAGGTACCGGTCAATACTTTTCTATCTTCCATTCGATATTGTCTTCGTTTTTAGTTTTGTAATCTGCTGGACCTACGGGGGCCATTTGGCTATTAACATAAAAGGCCCAGTACTCTCGACTTCCCGAATCTGCTCTCCTACCGTTTATAGAAACCACAAGACCCGATGCATCTTGCTCGATCGTGGCTTTTTCTTTTAGTAAGGTTAGGGCATTTTTCCCCTCGACACCTTTGTATGTAAGATTTCTTTCTAGAGTGATTGTTGGGAGACTTGGGTTAAGAGGAAGTGTCGGAGCGAAGATAGAACGGGAGCTTAGCTTCGCTTGGACGACAAAAAAACCACCAAGAATGGTGGCGAAACTGATGAAGATGATGAGAACTTTTTTATTCATTTCCTGCCAGATACAATACTGCACCTGGCCAGATACCGCATGGTATCTTGGCTCGGGATCATTAGAAGCTGCTAGTTTTCCGACTCTACCCTTCGACTGGATATGCTCTGACAGCGCTCAGGGTTAACGGTTGCGGCACAGTGCAGGAGTTACACCTGCTTCCTTAAACACAGCTTGTTAATTCAACATACATCACGAACTCCAGTTTTACAAGGAGAAAAGAGAGTATATTGAGTTATGCAGGTTTGGCAGCAAAATTTTTTGCTTTTCTTCATTGGCTATTCGCTACTGTGTTTTATATTGGGTTTTTATAACTCTAGGAAGAAAAATTATTTAGGGGTTTGCCACCTGTTTTATCCTCTCGGGGCCTATGTTTGGGCAGATGCAGTAATTTTTGGATTGTTTTGGGCAATGATAACTGTCGTTGTTTACTACCTTAAGAATTGGTACTTATTTTTAACGTTTTATTTTGTTTTTCAGACAATTCGCACTTTTGGGGAGAGTATTTATTGGTTTAATCAGCAGTTTTCAACTGTAAACAGAAACCCCGGAAAGCGACAATGGCCGCACTTTTTCTTTAGAGATGAATATACTACTTGGTTTGTTTATCAGATTATGTGGCAGTGTGTTTGTGCCGTGTGCACAATCTTTGCTATTTACTTTAGCTACATGTGGCTAGGGGGTTACTCTAGATAGTCTTGCAGTTTCTTGCGCCTAGAAGGATGCTTCAGTTTTCTCAATGCCTTTGCTTCAATTTGTCTTATTCGTTCTCGGGTAACTCCAAATTCTCGACCTACTTCCTCTAGGGTCATTGGTTTCGAGCCGTTTAGGCCGAAGCGGAGGCGCAAGACTTTTGCCTCACGATCGGAAAGGCTTGATAAAACTTCTTCTAGGCTTTCTTTCAAGAGTTCGCGTGATGCCTGATCTACTGGGGATGGTTGGCTTGTATCTTCTATAAAATCCCCTAGAAATGAGTCTTCGTCGTCTCCTACTTTTGCGTCAATTGAGGTTACTTCTTGGGCGATCTTGAAGATCTCACGGACTCTGTCTGCTGATAATTCTAGCTCTTCGCCTATTTCTTCTGCCGTTGGTTCTCTGCCCAGCTCCTGCATGAGCCTTCTTGAGGTGTGGAAAAGTTTGTTAATGGTCTCGACCATATGGACTGGAATACGGATGGTTCTGGCCTGGTCTGCTATTGCGCGGGTTATTGCCTGGCGGATCCACCAAGTAGCGTAGGTTGAAAATTTAAAACCCTTTCTCCAGTCGTACTTTTCTACAGCGCGGATTAAACCCTGGTTTCCTTCCTGGATTAGATCGAGAAGAGTTAGGCCGCGGCCAACGTACTTTTTAGCAATTGAAACAACAAGTCTTAGATTGGATTGGGTTAGTAGCTCTTTTGCTCGGCGGTCACTTTTCTCAATTCTTTTAGCAAGGTCCACCTCTTCCTCCGGGCCAAGTAGGCGGACACGACCAATTTCCCGAAGGTATTGCCTGACTGGGTCTGTTGAGACACCTTCGTCAAAACGAGTTAGCGCCTCAATTTCGCGTTCAAGATCTATTGGGGTTTTTGATTCTTCTACTAGGGCGTCCTCGGTTACTGACTCGAAAACATCTACTCCTTTCTCCAGGAGTTTTGCATAAAACCCGTCTAGTTCTTCTAGGCGGTCTTCGGCATCGGGAAAAATATCCAAGATCTCGTCTTGGGTCAAAAATCCTTGCTTGTCACCCCTACCTAGTAACTCTTGGACTGGTTTTCTGAACTTAGAAGCTTGCATTAGCCTTGGTATGATACCATTTTTTACTCTTCTTTTTCTAAATTTGAGAGTTTTAAAGTTAGATCTCTCAATAAACCTCCTAGTTCTTGGGTAGAATCTTCATTATTTTCGACCTCGGCTTCTTTAATCTTTCTGGTTATATTTTTTATCTCGTCTTTGATGCTTAGAATTCTTAGTTCCTTTTTAAGGGATCCCACTTCTTTCTTCTGATCTTTTTCCCCAATCTGGTCACCTCTTAGGAATAACTCAGAAAAGAAATTATTAAGCTCACTCGGGAGTCTCTGGCTTAAATCCTGAGGGGTGAAGCCGTTCCCCAGGCTTCTGTATTCCTGGACGATTTTTTGAGCTTTTGTAGTTTTGAAAAGATTGAACGTTTCTTCGTCTGTCAGATCGGGGTTTTGATGGAGGAGTAAGCCCAGGAGTTTTTCTTCGAGTATTTCCTGTCGTGATTTTTGAGTTTCCTCGATTATTGTCTCCTCTTTTTGAGAGTTGGCCAGTCTTGTTTTACCGATTTGGGCAAGTACCGCCTCTTCGGGAACCCCCAGTCTTTCGGAAACAATTCTTACACAATAGGCTTTGACTATTTCGTCTTCTATTGAGGCGAGGACCGGGGTGAGCTCTCTCCCTATCTTTTCTTTGCCTTCTGTTGTCTTTGGATCAAATTTTGCGAAGGTTGATTCAATTAGGAAGTCATAAATGGACTGGGCGGTGTCAACCGCTTTTTTCCAACCTTCCGGATCTTCCATGGCAAATTCGTCTGGATCTTTGTATTTTCCAAGATCAATAACTTTGACCTCTGCTCCGCTTTTTTTGAGAACATCGATCCCCCGGCGGGCTGCTTGGTCGCCTGCGAAATCTGAATCCAGGGCGAGCGCGACTTTAGAGGTAAACCGGCTTAATAGTTCTGCCTGTTGGGGAGTAAGCGCAGAGCCTTTTATAGCAACGATGTTCTCAATGCCTGCTTTATAGGAGGACAAAAGGTCAAATTCGCCTTCAACCACAACAACGAAGCCGGATTTTTTAACTTTTTCTTTTGTTACACTTAGCCCATAGACGGTTTGGCCCTTTTTGTAGACCAGCGTATCGGGACTGTTTATATATTTTGCAATGTCACCAGAACTCTTTAATACACGGCCTGAGAAGGCGATGGTATTCCCGTAGTGGTCCCCGATTGGGAACATAATTCTTGCTCTAAAGCGGTCAAAATAATTCCCCCCGCGGCCAACTACTAGTCCGGCCTTTTCTAAGAGGGTCGGCTGGTAGTTTTTTTTCTTTGTTAAAAAGTTGAATAGCGCACCTGGAAGATCTGGAGCAAAACCAAGTTTGAAGGTTTTTATTAAATCTTCTCCTATTCCTCTTTTTTTGAGGTAATCGCGTGCGGTTTCTCCTAGAGCATGTTTTGTTAAGAGGTAGTGGTAAAAGTCGCTGGCAACGAAATTTACTTTGTAAATTTCTTCCTTTTCTTCAAATCCAGTAAAGCCCTTTAGGGGTTGAAGTTTTATACCTGCCTTATCAGCCAAAATCTTTAGGGCTTGGGGAAATTCTATTTTCTCATAATCTATTAGAAACTTGTAAACGTCACCCCCGACTGAACAGCCAAAGCACTTGAAAATTTGAAGTTCCGGGGAGACCATGAAAGAGGGGGATTTTTCGGAATGAAAGGGGCACAGACCTTTGTAGTTTCTTCCTGCTTTTTTTAGCTCGACATACTCGCCTACTATTTCTACGATGTCGGTTTTAAGTTTAATTTCTTCAATTTGGTCTTCGGCCATGGCTTTAAGGGTAGTATACGGGGAAAGTGCAAGCTAAGGGGGCCGTACCGTTTTTTTGGTCGTGCCCCCTTGGGTGGTGTTCAGGCTAGAGTGAGAGTCGCACCGGGTAGGACCTGGGCAATCTCGCCCAACGTCATGGGGAAAAAGACCACCCCGAGGGACTCTTTTGCCAGCCACATGACGACCTCGTCTTCTCTCCCTTCGGGTATAAATACCCCGACGGCGTGGGCCTGCTCTCTTGTCTGTCCGGGGTACTCGACCCCAAAGACAAGGTACCCCGGCTTGGCTGTTCGATGCTCTTGTGGTAAACGATCGTCGAAAGCCAATTGGTAGTAGTTGTGAGCGCCGTCGATTGCGACCAATAGCTCTTCGAACGTGCCAACAAGAGAGAGCCACTTGAACATCAAAAACCGTTCTTTGCCATCATTGTCCGGGCTTCTAAGGACATGAAAGAGTTGCCACAGAGTGCCACGAACTCCTGTCGCCTCTGCTGTTGTTGTGCCCATCTATTCCTCCTTGTGGACGACAATTTAGCACCGGGGTAACTCTAGAACGGCAGAGGAGTTAAGTCAAGTCGGAATTTTGGCGGAGAGGGTGGGATTTGAACCCACAAGCCCATTTCTGGACGCCGGTTTTCGAAACCGGTGGAATAGCCGTTATCCGACCTCTCCTTGGTTTAAGTGATTTTTTATGCCTTTTTGACTTTCAAGAGTTCTTTAAGAAGATCGCGGGCTTGGGAGAGCATTTTTCTTTCTCTTTCGGAACCTAGGATTTTTGAGATTTGGGCATATTGACCCCATTTTTCTTCAGGTTCTTTATCGGTTCCTAAACCGTTGTTTTCTTCTGAAGATTCAATAAGATAGTAAAGAATCTTTTCTGTTGTTTTTTGGCCGCTTTTAGAGGAAGAAAAAGTTGCTCGGCCGGTTTCTTCCTTCACTTCTACTGTTAAACCTTTTTCTTCTCTTAAAATTCTTAAAATTGCTCCAACAGAAGACTCACCGCGCCTGACTGGTCCCTTTGGAAATTCTCCGGGTTCTTTGGGCCCACTTTTAAAGACAAGCCATTCGGCAGCTCCTTTTTTCTTTCTATATACGGTTGCTGCTGTTATTAATTGTTCTGCCATTTGCGGTAGTATACCTTATATTGTGCTTTCTTGTGCGCACCCAGGAGGATTCGAACCTCCGGCCTTGGGATCCGGAATCCCACGCTCTATCCAGCTGAGCTATGGGTGCAAAAATTCTTATTTCAAACCCACAAGGTTCTGTTTCCAGGTTCTTACCACACTAGTGGCAAGGTTCTGTTTCCAGGTTCTTACCACACTAGTGGCAAGGTTCTGTTTCCAGGTTCTTACCACACTAGTGGCAAGGTTCTGTTTCCAGGTTCTTACCACACTAGTGGCAAGGTTCTGTCTTCAGGTTCTTATGGGTGCTTGTACTCGGGCGGAGAGGGAGGGATTTGAACCCTCGATACCTTGCGGTATACGCGCTTTCCAAGCGCGCGCACTAGGCCACTATGCGACCTCTCCAAGTTTAGTTTATGAGTAGCACAACGTTCTCGCAAAGCGAGGTTGTTATGCGACCTCTCCAAGTTTAGTTTATGAGTGGCACAACGTTCTCGATTGGGCGCACCCGATAGGATTCGAACCTACTACCTCAACGTCCGCAACGTTGCGCTCTATCCAAATGAGCTACGGGTGCATATTTTTAAGACTCAAGAGGAATTCTTTTTGATAGCCATGAAGCAGATTTATCCAAGAAACCGGGAGCTGCTTCTTCGTAGACTATGTATTCTTCGAGAACTTGGCGAATTTTGTCTTTGTCTTCGGGATTTATAACAAATTCGAGCCTCCATGGCATCCTTATTGCTTCAACTACTAGAAGCTGATTTCCGAACCTTTCTGTAAACCAGAAGCGTATTAATTCATCCCAAAAATAGGCTTTGCCGGCAAAAATAATTCCCTTCGTAGTTATTTTGTGTTCAACTTCTTCAGGTGAAACTGTGGAGAGCGTATATACAAGAAAAACCAGCGAGATTATTACGATAACTGGAAGTATCCCCCCGATTGTAAAGAAAATAACCCCGACCAAAAAGGCTACTGCTAAAACGGTTGTAAAAAATTCCTTGTTTCTCTTTTTAAAGGGCCGAACGTGAGCCTGCCAGGAGAAAAGTTCCTTTGCTGACCCTATTACAGTCGGAGTTTTCCGGGTTTCAGACCCCGGAGTTTGAGCAGATTCTGTGGGCATCTAAGGAGAAATTATACCACAAATTCTGGTATAATTGGCCTCTGGGGAGGAGTCGCCTAGTGGCCGATGGCAGAGGATTGCTAATCCTCGCCCCGAAAGGGGCACGTGAGTTCGAATCTCACCTCCTCCGCTTTCTATCCCACAAACAAGGAGGGTTGGCAGAACGGCTATTGCGCGGGTCTTGAAAACCCGTGGGAGAAATCCCTTGCAGGTTCGAATCCTGTGCCCTCCGCATTCTCACTCGGGTTGTTGAATTATCCCCAAAAATTCGTTAGGGGTAACAAGATTAACTCCACAGTATGAACTGCCGACCTTGTTCAGTAGGGGTTTGTCGCCGGTAACAAAGTAGTTTACTTTTGCGTTAACTGCAGCGGCCAAGGCTAGATCATCTTCTGGGTGAGTGGCTACGCTCTTAATGTTAGTTGTGATGGGCACAATGGTAGCTTCAAGAAGCAGAAGGTCTATGAAATTTGAGACCATATTAGGGCTAAGGTGACTTTGGAAGTATGGTTTTTGAAGAGTTCTTTTTAACTCCTTAATAATATGTGTTGATGTTACTAGTTCAAACTTATTGTCACGCCAAGCATTGAGAATCTGTCCTGGAGGGTTGGTGGCACTTACTGTTCCCGAGGCAAGGACATTGGTGTCCAAGAATGCACTAATCACTGGTGTTTTTGGTATCCACTCTTACCTCGGCTATCGCTTTTTCTGTTTCTAGTTCAAGAACTTCAGCCGGAACGTTTTTGAAAGCTTCTCTCATTCGATCAAGAGCTTTAAAACGGTCTTCTCTTTGTTTTTCGAGCTGAGTAAGCCTTTTTAAGTCTTGGGTTGAAATAACCGCAGCAACCGGAATGCCGCTTTTTTCTACAACTACTCTGGTTTGTCCTTTAAAGACCTTGTTAAGGACCTGAGCCCATTGCTGTCTTGCTTCGGATGCCTTCATTGTTTGAGTCATGATTTGTACAGTTTAGTACGACTTAGTACAAAAGTAAAGTTTGATGTTTGAATTTAACGGGCTAAGGTTAGGCACCAGACATTTCTCACTCCACTTTTTTTAAGAGCTTTTGTTGCTTCTTTTAAGGTTGAACCTGTTGTCCAGACGTCGTCGAAGAGAACGAGGTTAGAGGTTGGACGTGTAGGCGCTATGACAGGGATGTTAGAAAGAACGGAAAATACGCCGTCTACATTAGTTTTACGATCTTGGCCCTTGAGGCCTACTTGCTGGTTGGTATTTTTGACTCTTTCTAGTAAGTTTTCTACTTTCCAACCCATTTTTTGAGCAATTAATCTTCCCAACTCTTCGCTTTGGTTAAAACCCCGCCAGTTTTCCCGTTTCCAGTGGAGTGGGATTGGAACTAGGGTAATTTTGTTATCCCCTGCCACAAGACTTTGGGATGTAAGAGGTTTGTACTTTTGTAAACCTTCGATTGCTCTGAGGCTTAAGTCCTTTGCCAGATCTTCTATGAATTTATATTTGAGTTTGGTTATAAGTTTTCTTGGAATCCCTTCATAGGCCCAAATGCTATGCAGACCATTTGGAGAAAAGGGTTTTTGGCAATACTTGTGTCTTATTCCGTCAGGAGAAGGTCGTTCGCAAACCGGACAAACTTGGGGAAAGTGAGGTTTTGCCTTTGAGGCACAATCGAGGCAGAAGTAGGTTCTAGTTTTTTTACAACCGTAACATTGTTTGGGGTAAATAAAATCTAGTATTCTCACAAAAAATCCGCCTGTTTAAAGTATATGCGGATTTTCAACGAGAACGTGGGGTATTTGTATCAGTGTCGGTGGATTCGAAGGTAATTAACCTACAAAACCCACCGACACCGGGGCGATGCGGGGGTGTTTAACTGGTGACTGCTCCTACGCGAAGCCATCGCTTGGAGACAAGCTCCCAGTTGACGACTCCCAGGAAGGCGCCGAGGATTCCGCCAGCTATCACCAGCACGACCTTTGCGGTTGCGGTATCCGCAGTTTCAGCAAGCAGGAAGTAGCTGATGATTCCGCCCAGTGTCCCGTCAATGGCGCAGAGTACCCGCTTCTGGGAATGTATAAGCCGGAACAGGTGCCAGAAGAAGAGCGCCAGAAAGCGTGTGACAAGCCATGGCAGAAGGACTATGCCGATGGCACATTTCACACACACCTTTCCGGCTTCCGGGATGAGCCACAGAAGCCCTATCCAGAACCACCGGATGATGTTCGGATAGGTTTCGTGGGCCTCGGCGAACCCCATATTTTGAAAGTACCGTCCTTCCCCTTTGACATACTCTCGACAGAACCGGTTGTGCTCCCAACGGTCAAGGTCTTCGCCTTTCCTCCATATCGAGTGAAGTACCCACAAAAGCAGTCGTGGTGAGAGTATGATGAGGAACAAAAATACTATTGCCACGATTGTAATCGCGACGTCCAGTAGGCTTAACTGCTCCTGAGATTTGGTGCTTGGCTGGACAGCTTGGATGGCCAGAAAGAACCAGCGTGCGATTAGAAAGACTCCAGTCCAGGCGAAAAGCTGGAGGTGGTAGTAGGGACGCGAAAGGAAAATTCCCAATCCTTTGCTGACCTCTTCCCATGCACGGGCAGCGGCAATTACCACTGCCTTCCAAACCTCACCGAAGTCGTATGCCAAATACCCGAGGGCCAAGCCGGAAAGGAGTCCCAGCCACCAGAAGCTTGGTCCAAGGATCACGGCTACTGCGCTGCACAAAGCCCCGCCCGAGAAGCATGCCCCTGCGATTCTGCGCGTTTCCATCTAACTAACCCTCCGAAATCAAAGAACAATCAGCCTTGCACAGTGCAAAGCGGGTTACCAGCCTCCTGGTAGCAGCGGTAGTATATCAAATGGGGCAAACTGAAGCCTCACGTTTTAGTATACTTTGGTTTGTAATGAAGATTTTCAACAAACGAGCTCGGCACGATTACCAACTTTACGAGACGGTTGAGGCTGGAGTTTCTCTCCTGGGGAGCGAGGCAAAATCCATAAGAAACGGTCGGGGGGACATAACTTCCGCCTTTGCGCGTATAAAAGACGGTGAAGCATATCTTGTGGGGGCAAACATTCCGCTACACGCAATGTCAGCGCCTCAAGGGTATGACCCTATTCGTACAAGAAAGTTGCTTTTACACAAAAGCCAAATAGTCTCCTTGGGTACACGGATGAAACAACAGAACTTGCTTTTGGTGCCTGTTTCAGTGTATACTAAAGGACCTCTAGTGAAGCTAGAACTGGCCTTGGCTCGCGGTAAGAAGAAGTACGAGAAAAAAGAGGAAAAGAAGCGCCGAGATATAGACCGCGAGGTGGAAATTGAAGCAAGAGGAAAAAGGTAAAGTCTCAAACTGTATCGTCAGTTCGTTAACCAAAATTTGCAGCAGCAAATTTTGAGAGGAAACTCCGACAAGGGACGAAGTCTTGAAAAAGACGAAGTGGGAAGTCGAGAGTTGACGAGGGGATGATAGGTTTCGACGGGAAAGTACTTTGACACGCAGCAAGCCGAGTTTGACTTATTACTCGTTAATACATAGGTCAAAAAAACACAAACGGCAAGGATTATTCCTCAGCCGGAGATTACGCTCTCGCATACGCGGCAGTTTAAACTCCCATCCTGATATTTTGCGTCTGGGCGAAGTATTCTGGGGTGTTATCCAAACCAGAACTCTTGTGGAAACTGATCAAACCCACATCTGTACCTTGATCTAGCAAATTCTGATACTTTTGTTTGTTGAGGATGGATTTGCAAAACAAATCAACAAAATAAGCTTGTAGAAGCGTTCAAATTTCTTTCACGGATGAGGGTCCAATTCCCTCCATCTCCACCACTCCGCTGAAGCTTCGCGGTGCGCAGCACTAAGAAGCATATAAATAGCGTGGTGTCCTTTTGTAGCCTTGGCGAAGAAGGACAATCTTTCCTCGCGGCCACAAGAATTTGTTTGGTTTCAAGTTGATTTCTCCTTGTCTTTCCACTACCGTAGCAGTTGGTTGGCCAAACCAATTTGGCCCGGTGTCGCTCATTTCCAACAGAAAGGACCGGACAAATGACAGGGATGACTTATGCGGGTGTTGGGGTCGACTACGGCACAATGGACCCATTCAAGCGTCTAGCCCAGTTTGCGGGACGAGAGACGGCAGGCAACATCCGCCGTCTCGGATTCACAGAAGTGAGAGACAGCCGGGGTGAAAGTGCTTACCTGGTCGAGGCAGCGGACGGCTATTTTGCCCACGTCGAGGAAGGGTTGGGTACGAAAAATCTCGTTGCTGACGCCATGTATCGGCTGACCGGAAAATCGTACTATGACCAGATAGCGCAAGATACCGTAGCCATGATCGTAAACGACATGATTACGGTGGGAGCACTGCCTCTCTCTGTCGCCATGCACCTGGCAGTCGGCTCATCGGACTGGTTCAGCGACGAGGCTCGGTGCCAAGATCTTGTTGAGGGCTGGAAAAGAGCCCGCATGCTTGCTGGCTGTGTATGGGGCGGAGGCGAGACACCAACACTGCGGGACATTATCTTACCAGACACGGTGGTCCTAAGCGGATCGGCGACGGGCATCATAAAGCCCAAGACCCACCGAATTAAGGGAAACGTTGAAGCTGGCGATGCAATCATCATCGTGGAAAGTTCTGGTATTCACGCAAACGGCTTGACGCTAGCGCGGGCAGTTGCAGAAAAGCTGCCTGAAGGCTACCTCACCCGTCTCCCTAGTGGACGGACGTACGGCGAGACGCTTTTGGACGCAACACGCATTTACGTTCGACTGGTTGAAGACTGCTTGGCCAGAGGTATCGATATCCACTATGCGGTGAACATTACTGGGCATGGATGGCGCAAATTGATGCGAGCGCCATTACCTTTTGCCTATGTGATTGATCACTTGCCAAAACCGCAGGAGATTTTTGGTTTTATTCAAGAACATGGGCCAGTTGATGATCGGGAAGCCTACGCCAACCTCAACATGGGGGCAGGTTTTGCACTCATTCTTCCACCATCCGATGTTAGGAGGCTGTGGGAAATATTTCACCACTACGAGTATCCCAACCGCTTCTCGGGAGTTTGGGCTGGCAATGTGGAACCAAGCGAACAAAGACGAGTTGTAATCAGACCGAAAGGGCTTGAATATTCGGAAGAAACCCTCGGCGTTCGCTGATTCATCAGGGGTCTTGGGGGCACCCGCCAGTATTGGCAAAGCCCTCACCGCTCTACTTCTTCAAAGGTATTTCGAGGATTTTGTTTTGGGAGAGAAGGAAGATTTTTCCTTCGGATTGGGAAACTACGAAGTCTTGGGTGTTTTTGACTTCTTCGGAGACATATTCTAATTTATAAGCTCCTGTTTTTTCAGTTTCTACTATTCTTCCATTTTCTTTGTCCAGAATAAATAACGACTCTAAATCCGGGTCTGTGTAGATGTTTTGAGTACCCGACAGGCCCTCGCTTAGACCAGATAGTCTAAAGCCATCCTTTAGCCCCCGTGTGAACTTTCCCACTTCCCCGCCTTCTCCCAAAATATAAATTGCTCCGTCAACAGTCCAGTCCACAGAGGCAGTTGGTGGTGTTGTACTTCCCGCAAACCATTTTTGTTTTGTGCCAAAACCTGACGCCGTACCTGCTGCGGGGTATTTCCAAACAATTCCCCCTTTTTCAAGAAGATAGATATTGGAGCCAAAGGCTAAAACTTTGTAGACGGAGGCCCATTCGGAATCTTGCGGAACTGCTACTTTTGAGTTACCTCGGGAGTCGATCTCTACGATTCCAGCGTCGCCCAATACGTAAGTTTTGCGATCAAAGACGGAGGCAGAGGTTGCATTGGAAATTTTATCTGCTCCCGAAACGTCTGTTTTTTTGTCTTTGGCGGCTACATAAATTACTCTACTTCCGCCTTGGTCGAGAACTGCTATCTGGCCATCTGACAAGGCCATTTCTACGCCTTGGACATTTTGACGAACCAAAGAGAGATCTAGGAAAAGATTTGCTTGGACTAGGGCGCGAGCAAGGATGTTTGCTTCCTGTTCGGCGAGGTTTGTTCGAAGTTTTTCAAGGTCTTTGTCTTGTATCCCTTCTGCGATAAGGGCATCTACTATGGTCTTTGATTCGCGAAATGATACCTGAGCGTTTGCCTTGTTAACGTCTTTTTGGGCAAGGGCGTCATTATAGAGAACCTCTGCTCTTTCGAGCCTGTCTTGATAAGAGAGTTTATAATCTCTGGCTTTCTTTTGGCGAAGACCGAAAAATATGCTTATTAAAAGAATTATTAGAAGAACTACTCCGACAGAGAGCGATGTTTTTCGCAGGTCTCTATTCTCTAGTTGGCGAGGCTCGAACGGCTTGTCTGGGAGGACCTGGGCAAATTTTACTAGAAGTGTTTTAAGCGGGTTTGGCGGTTTAGTGACGGGAGAAGATGGTCCCGTTTGCGGCAAGCTCGCCTGGGCGGACTGCCGAACAACCAAGGGTGCCTGAACCTCCCGCGGGGCTTGCTCACGCAAGGTTGGGATTCCCGGTTGGATAATAACGGCGCCTGCTTTGGGATTATTTTCTTTATGAAGCGCTGGCATTAGATTCTCTGCAATGTCTTCCAGGTTGGGGTTATTCAAGAGGTTTTTGCTCAGCTCTTCGGGGGGAATGCTTTTGAAAAAATCCTCGGTCCCCAGGATAAAAGAATCCCCTTCCGCAATCCGCCCAGAGAAGTTGTGTCCGGTGAATTTATAAACTGTTCCTCCCCTATTTGCCCAGATTTGGCAGTCGCCACGCTTGACAAAGTACACATATGAATCGCTAACCGAACAAACTGCGATTGTTGTGCGGTGAGGTTGGAATTTTTCTACTGCCTGGTCTGCTATCGAAACCAGGTTTTGGAAAGATTTATCTTTCCCAGTTTCTTCCTCCAAGAAACTTATTATTTCCCGGCCAATTCCTGTTGCGGGTTTGACCTCCTTGTCGTCTCTCTCGGGAGAGGGTGTTTCTTCGACGGATAGAAGTATACATAAATTCTCCTGTTCGAAAACTTGGGTCCAGGCGTTCGGAGTAGCGTTAGAAAGGATTTTGGCAGTTATCAAGGACATACGTTGATGTTAGCGTATTAAAGCGCTAACAGGGCAATTAGTAATAGGGCTATGGCAAACATGAAGTGGGCCCAGGCAAAAGTTCGCAGTAAGGTTTCTATCCCGAATTCTATTGTTTGGGTCATCAGGTAAACTTGTCTAACCAAAATTCCGGCGAAAGTCACATAAACGGAAAATGCTAGGAGATAAAAGATTTTTACAAAAAACCAAATTGGTAGACCAAGATCTGTCATAAGTTTCCGCTACCTCCTTTTTGAAGCTGCTGTAGTATTCGGACTACTTCGGTGGGGTTGGGTACATTCTCAAAAACAAAGTTTGGTAGTGCTCCGGCGGTTTGGATTTGTACGTTTCCAAAGTTGAAAATTGTTCCCAAAAATCCACCTACTTTGTAGGTCGTTTCTTGGATATTGGCAATTTGGGCGTCTGAGATTTCTCTATAAATGAGGGTGTAAAAGTCAACATCCATAATTCTTTTGTTGGTTATGATGTTGACGTTAAAAAACCAGGTCAGGATTCCTTCTAAAAATACTGCCAGGGTAAACAGGTACCAAAGGACGATGGTTGCGGTTTGAAAATTAATAGGCATTGAAGACAGAAAGGAAAACATGGGAAGGATAATAATCGGAGCTAGGCTTAGAACAATCGTTAAAAGTACCCAGGAGAGATTTGTTACCGGATGACGTCTTAAAAGAAGTATTACTTCTTCGCCATTTGTTTGATTTTCAAAATGTGTGTTTTTGGGGAAGTGGGCAAAGGCGGCAAGGGGGTTTTTGGTTGGGGTGTGGTCTGTTACCAGTTTCTCCTCTTTGGTAGATACATATAAGTCCGGCATTGTTCGGTCTTCATTGTACACCGAGACCGGTGTGTGTAGCAAAATGTGGTACAAACTATCTCCTCTCGATATTGTAGAGGGGGCCGACAATTTGGATATTGGCCGGGGCGCGAAGGTTGAAGAAACTCTTAAACTCTTCTCCCGAGAATGTTTCTTGGCCTCCGTCCCCAGAAACTGAAACACTGTTTGTTTTCCCGATACCTGTATCCCAGTCTGAAACGGAGATATTCGAAACATTATTGTAGGGAGATATGCCTCTTGACGAGAGTTCTTGTCTAACCCTCGCAGCATCCCAGGTGTCTGTCCCGTCTGGATTTGGTTTATCTGGTTGGGATAAATGCTTCTGGGTTCCGCCGTCTGATTTTCCCAGTTTTATTACGTTCACAATATCTGCAACCTCTCCGCTTTTGAGCCAGGCGGATTTGGCATATTCTTTCCTGTAACCTTGAGCTGCATAGAAACATGGGGAGGATTTGTCGTAGGCTTTCTCGTTAAGGTCTCCAAAGTTTCCAATTCCTCCTGTTGTATCTTGGAGTCTTTTGGTCCAGGGTCTTGAACTCCAGCCCACATCGGAGCTTGTTAGGGCGTAGCCCCCAAAAGTGGAAGCATACCAGGCAGTTACCACTTCCCCACCTGAGACAAGGACTTCTCCTTCTGTTGCTTTAACAGCCACCTCCCAGTTGCCTCCTTTGTTGCCGCCTTTGTAAACCTGACAGGCTTGGGTTGTGCAAATTTCTTTGCCTCCCCCGCCGGTATAGGCCCAGGCATATGATCTTGCAGCAATTGCTTGGGCTTTTAAAGCTTCCAGAGGCCAGGACTCTGGCATTTCGTAAATACCCAGGAGGTAGGTTTCAAGTGGCATTACCTCGTACCCTTTGACGGTAAGGCTTATATTTGGTTTTTTCTCAAAAGAGACTCCTTCAAAATAAGCGTTTAGAATTTGCTGGTAATTCTGCCCAGCATTTGCGCGGCCGTAGGCTCCGTATTGGTTTAGACCAACTCTGTGGGGAATTCCATAAGTAAAGAATGCGAAGCCGGGACTGAAGCCAGGATCAAGTTTTCTATCGTCTGTGCAGAGAAGAGGGCCTGCGCCTAACGACGTCGGAAGATTAAGACTTGCTAGTTTTTGAGCAATCAGGCCTTGCTGCTTTGAACTTAAACCGGCTATGTATTTTTCTACTTTTGCGACTTCCCCTGCTAAAAATTGGGCGTTTTTGTCAAGCTTGCCCTGGGCAACTTGAAGAGAGGCTTTGTTTGTTTTTAGTGATTCACGATCTTTTTCGAGTGTTTGAATGTCTTCGGCAATTTGCAATATATCTTCTTGGTCTTGCTCGACAATTCTTTGACGAATTGTTAGTTGGCGAAGTAGGTCAATTGCTGAATCTGCGAGGATAAAAGGAGCTAGCGGGTCGTGTTGCCTCAAGACCATGTAGTGGCGTTTGGTTTTTTCTTCAAAAAGCTCTTCTCTTAAACCTAAATTTTCTTCTCTTTCCTGAATATCTTTTTCCAGACCGTTTAGCTGAGTTGAAATACTGGTAATTCGTGATTTTATTCCGTCTACTTGCTTTTTAAGGTTTGCCAGCTCGGTTTTGTTTTTTTCGTGCGCGGGTTTGAAAGCGTCGATTTCTTTTTGGAGTTCCTGGATTTGGCAATCAAGGTCTGAGGCAGGACAATGGGAGGCGAGAATGGTAAAAGGTAAAAGGTAAAAGGTAAAAGGTAAAAGGATAAGAACGGAAAAGAAAAACGCAAAACTTTTGACCTTGGGCATGGATAAGATTATACCAGAGGAAGGTGCGGGGAATGGGGTTTTTGTGGTAGAATTCTGCTTGTACCTCGTTTTGCTCAGCGGGGGGTTTTGTTTTGAAAATGAAAAAACTTTCTATTTTTACTGCTTTGCTCTTTGTGGCTTTTTGGGTTTTGGGTACTGTTGGGCCAGTTTATGCGAAAGATTACTCATGGAAACAGTCGGATGGCACAACTACAGTAACTACTTCTTTCCCGGATCAGATACAAGAAGGCACTGGTTCGATTACTACAGAGTTTCGGTCTGATTCTCCTTATTTTGATAAGAAAAACCGCTATGCGCTCACCATACATCGCAAAGGGACGAGGGTTCGGGGAACGGCTTGTGAGTACACATATAATGTACCTGGCAGTTCTGACGAGCTTACTGTGGATAGTCAGCTATTAAAAGTAACTTGGAACATACTGGATTGTAATCGTGATAATCCGAGAGGCGATTGGACAATGGATGTTTGGTCTGGTCCGCCGGGTAGTGGATTCCCCCCTTATGTTAATGGGCGAGTTATTGCTCAGTTTACTTTTCCGGTTATACCCAAAGGTGGAGAGCCGAAGTTGGTTGCAAATTGTAAAGTGAAGGAAAGTCAACCTTTGACTTTTCAGATTGAAAATGTCCAAGCGGGTACTTCGTATACCCTTTGGCTCCATAATGCCTGGGAGAAGAAAACATATACTTTTCCTTCTGCCGGAATTTATACTGAAACTTTTATGCCTGGAAATGCATCTCATGCAACTGGTAAAAGACGGCTTTGTATGGATTTGGGTAAAGATAACAACAAAACCTGTCGTTATTTTGTGGATTTAGAATATGTGGCAGGCACTCCTAAAGAATGTAAGCTTGGGTCTGGGTCAACAAGTAGTCTGCCTGGAGCCAGCACAACTGCCGGCGATCCAACCAAACCCTTCCGATATGTTGATTGTGGGGGATCTGGAGGAAGCGGAGTACCGACCGCTCTTGGGTGTATACCTACTTCTGATTCAAATGCTCTTCTTGGGTGGTTTTTGAAGTGGGCGTATGGGCTTTCCGGGGGTGTTGCCTTGATTGTTATGATTATGGCGGGTTTCCAGATTATGACTTCTTCGGGTAACCCGGAAAAGATTCAGGGCGGAAGAGAGCTTCTTAACGCTGCGATTTCAGGCTTGTTGCTTGTTATATTCTCTGCTTTTTTGCTAAAACTTATAGGGGTCGATATTTTAGGTATACCCGGATTGAATTGAATAAAAATGGAACTTGCGCAATCCAGTCAAACCAGTTTTACACAACTTTCTCAGGGTGCCGGTTTAAATTCTGGTTTGGATACTTTGGGAGGGGTAGTTACTACTTTTCTTCCCTGGATCTTAGGAATATCCGGGTTGGTTCTTTTTTTCTATGTTATATGGGGCGGGTTTGGGATAATGACAGCAAAGGGGGATCCTAAGGCAACGGCTGCCGCCAGGGAACATTTAACAAAGGCTCTTGTGGGGTTTTTGATTGTTTTTATGGCTTATTGGCTGGTTCAGCTTCTTGGATTGATATTCGGAATCCAACAGTTTAGAAGTATCTTTTCCTGAGTCGTACACTAGTACATACGTACACTCGAGAACTAGTACGCAGGTACAATCGGAGACTAGTACACCAGTACACTCGAAAACAGTACACTCACGGCTAGACGTTTTGGGATTTTAGAAGCTTCCATAGGACTTGGCCGCATTCTTTCTTTAAACCTTCCAACTTCACATACTCAACTTCTGTTAAGTAGGTTTGTTCTTTGGCAAAGTATAGTAGATATTCTGTTTCAACCAGAGAGCCGTAGGCTATGCGTAAGAACTGTCTGAATTCGTTCTTATTCTGACGAGCATATCCTTCAATAATATTTAAAACCACAGATAACGCAGATCTTCTTATTTGGGAAGTAATACCATATAGTTCGTGCTTGGGAAACATCCTTGTTGCCTTGTAAATTTCCAGGGCGAGAATATCCGCCTTTTGCCAAGCGATTAATCTTTTGTAAGAGTAGTCTGAAGAATCAGGTGCCACGAGTTTTTGAAGATCCGAGTGTACTAGTTGCGAATTGACGAGTTGCTTTTAGATAGTCTTTGAACTTTCCTCCTCCGAATCTTCTGTTTCTCTTTGAAAAATCTTTTAAGGCTAATTCAAATTTTCCTGGAGTAAAATCAGGCCAGAGAGTCTTTGTGAAGTAAAGTTCGGCGTAAACCGCCTGCCAAGGAAAGTATCCGGATAGTCTTTTATCTCCTCCTGTTCTTATTATGAAATCCGGGTCCGGAGTTCCTGCTGTATCTAGTTGTTCAGAGAACTCTTCTTCGGTAACCGGACTCTCGCTCGCGCGTTGGTGAGTTTGAATTTTATCTAAAATTCTGTTTACGGCTCTTAGGATTTCTTCTCTGCCTCCGTAGTTTAGAGCAAAAGAAACAGTGATTTTGTTTTTATTTTCGGTACTTTTAACAATTTCCTTAGCAAGAGAAGCGATGTCTTTGGGGAACCAGTCTATGTCCCCTACAATTCTTAACTGGACGCCCATCTTTTCTAGTTCGCGAAGGTTAGATTTTAAGGCGTCCCGAAAAATAGTAAATAATCCTTTAAGCTCTGCGGAGTCTCTTTTTCTGTTTTCGGAGGAAAAAGCCCAAAAAGTAAGGTAGCTTATTCCTCGTTTAACAGCGTGTTCGACTATTGGCTTTATTGTTTTTTCCGCCGCAACTCTGTGGCCTTCTACCGGACCCATGCCGCGAAGGGCCGCCCACCGGCGATTACCGTCCATGATTATTGCAACGTGGGTTGGGGTTTTTGGTTTTTCCGGAGAAGTAACTGGTTTACTCATTTATTCCTATATCCTACCGCGCAGGCTGGTCAAAATTGTATCATATTGCCCTTTTGCCTTCTACTTTGTTAAACTGATTGTGCCGTGAAAGGTGAAATGCAAAACGTAAACAGCTCAATGCTGGCTCAGGTTCCTCTTGGACAAAGATATAATTCTCCTGTTTATAAGGCTGGCGACATAGGGAGTTTGGTTTCTTCCCTTGCCAGTGATTTATATATTATTGCCGGGATAGTTTTGTTTGCTCTTTTTATTTGGGGGGGTTTGCAGATGATACGAGCAGCCGGCGGAGGAAATCCTGAGGATTTTAAAAAGGGAAGGACGATTATTTTTGGAGCGTTGTTGGGTTTCTTGCTAATTTTTTCTTCATATTGGATAATTCAGCTTATTGAGGTGCTGACACACCTGAAGATTTTTTAATATAGAACACAGGACATAGTGCATGGTGCACAGGAAAACTAAGACAATAATGCAAAAGGCTTGGGTGAAAATTGTATCCTCTGTTCTTCTTTTTTTTGTTTTTGTGCTTTTTTCGGGGAGTTTGTCGGTAGCGGCGCCTTATAGTGACCAGCGGGCGTGTGAGGGAGTTTGCGGGCCGGGTAATTGCACTATTGATCCCGGTGGATCCAATTGGGTGTGTCTTACAGCTCCGAAAGGAAGTGCGTTGCCGGGGCTTTTTGGGAAGGTTACTCCTCCTGTTGGAGTAAGTCCCGGAGTTTCGGGGATAGGCAATCTTATCGGCGCGGTTTTGAGGATACTGGTTTTGGTCTCCGGGATTTGGGCTTTGTTTAATTTTATTATCGCGGGGTATCAGTTTATGCAGGCTGGCGGCGATTCAAAGGCGGTATCTGCAGCGTGGGCTCGTATTTGGCAAAGTTTGGTGGGTATAGTTGTTGTTGCTGCATCGTTTTTATTCGCTGCGATTATCGGGCAATTGTTTTTCGGAGACGCGACAGCAATTTTGAAACCGGTACTGGTTACACCATGAGGAAGGGTGGTAGGTGGTAGGTGGTAGGTGGTAGATAGTAGATAGTAGATAGTAGATAATTAGTTAAACATGATTACACTAAACGCGATACTTGCAGCAAAAGAGCCCTTGGGGGATTTGAATGGGCAAGGTTTTGGGCCTTTGCAAAACCCGGGGGACCAACCCGGGACGTTACTTGAGAAGTTGCTTTCTAACATTGTTGGTTTTTTGGTTGTAGGCGCGATCTTGTGGTTTGTCGTCCAGTTTGTACTGGCTGGATATAGTTTTATGACTGCCGGAGGGGATCCGAAGGCTGCGGCTGATGCAAGGAATAGAATTGTTAATGCTTCTATCGGGTTGGTTGTGGCGTTTATTGCTCTTATTTTTACTTCAATAATTGCTTCTCTTGTGGGGATAGATGTTTTGGATATTAACGGTTTCTTGAGTAAAATTACGATAGGAGGGGGTAAGTAAGATGGAGCTTGCGGCGCTAAACAATCCCCTTTCTGGGAGATTAAGCCCTCCGAGTGGAGATGCTGCGATTGGCAGTTTCGATAGTATTGTCACTTCGATTATTTCTCTCTTTTTTATCGTTGGAATTCTTCTCTTTTTCTTTTACTTTATAATTTCTGCTTATCAGTGGATTACTTCTTCCGGGGATCCAAAGGCTGTTGAAAAGGCCAGAAACGGTGTGGTCCATTCTATTGTTGGGCTTGTTGTATTATTCTCTGTTTATGCAATTTTAGGGCTTTTTGGATTAATTTTTGGTATCGACATTTTACAATTGGATATTGCGAAGCTTAAAATCTAGGGTAGAACACAAGGGACTATTTAGTGGTAAACTAGTTTTGAAGGAGGTGAAAAAATTTTGACTAACAAATATCTAAATGCACTTTGGACCAGCGCTTTGGCACTGTCTGCCTCGGCTGTTCCGGCTTTTGCTCAGAAGAAAGTGGAAGAAGGAAAGATCAACATTGGTGCTGGTGCTCCTTCGGATGTCGTGCGCGATTTAACTATTGGGACTGTTGTTTCTGTCGCTATTCGGGTCTTAGTAATCGTCGCTGCGGTTCTTTTCTTTTTTTGGTTGGTTTTGGGTGGTATTAAATGGATAACTTCAGGCGGAGATAAAAATAAGACCGAAGAAGCAAGGCAGCAAATAACGGCGGCTTTGGTTGGTTTGGTTGTTGTTTTCTCAGCTTGGGCAATAGCTCAGCTTATTAAGATTCTGTTTGACGTAGACTTGTTCAACCTTCAGTTGAGTAGGCCTGCTTAAACAGCAGATCTTGGGTGTTTTAGGAAGCAATCCCTCGGGTTTCGACTCCTGGGGGATTGTTCGTTTGTGGGGTTTGGGGTAAACTACGAACAGTGAAAACAATAAACAACATGCAGGCCAGGTTTGGGACTGCTTTGTTTTTGGCGGCTATTGTTTACTTTTCTTTGCCTTCTTCTGTTTTTGCTGCGTCTTGCGGAGATGTTCCCACAATTAAAGATATTGAGTGTGTTGCGGGGAATTTGGTTTCTGCGGCTTTGGGTTTAGCGGGGATAGTTCTGTTTATTATGTTTTTGATTGGGGGTTTTAAATATATGACTTCGGGGGGAGATCCAAAAGCAGTTGAGGCGGCAAAAGGAACCCTTACTCAGGCTGTTGCCGGATTGGTGGTTTTGGTTTTGGCTTATGTTGTGTTGGTCGTAATAGAGGCCATTACAGGAGTCAACGTAACAGAATTTAAAGTGACTACACCGTAGTGACAATCTTAAATTTACAATTTTTAATTTCTAATGAATTTTTAAACGTTTCAATTTTAAAGCTTCATTTCAAGTTTGAGATTTAAAATTAAAAATTTCCCAATGAGGCCCTTTTTACTTTCCTTATTTCTTTTTGCCCTTCCCTATTTTTTTTTACCGTCTTCTGTTTTTGCGGCGGATGATCCGTGTTTTGTTTGTAACGGCGGCGAGTGGAAACTTGCCTCCGGAGACGGAACCTGTCCTAAAGATAAAGCAATTGTCGAGTGTAAAACTGACGACGAGGCCTCTTTTGGAGGCTGTCGAGGGGGGGGAGTAAGCGCTGGGGGGGCTTGCGAGACAAAAAAAGATGGTAGTTCTACGGGTGCTGGTTCGGGCAGATTGCTGTTTGCCCCGGAGGTTGGAGCAAGTTTGTGCCCGTATGGTCAGAATTGCGATGTGAATTCGGAAGATAAAGTTGCCGGATTTTTAAATGATTCCAGTAGCCCATATCTTAGTGGTGCAGAAAACACAGATAGTGGATGTACTGGCGATTTTCTGGGAGATCTTGTCCGCCGTTTTAAGGAGTTTCTTGCTAATCTTTTTCGCGGAGGTATTGGGGCGGGAAAAACAGTATTTTTATCTGACGAGGAGTCCCCTAAACCTTGCGGGGATGCAGTTGGGGAATTTGACAAAGCTACCGACGCAATACGCAGAACTCTTGAGCTTAACCCAAACCCACTCAGAGAGCGGGGAGGTGATACTTCTTACAAGCAAATTTCATCTTCAAGTTTGAAAGACATCATAGATAAATCTGCAAACGGAAGATGTGTTCCGGGAGGGTTAATAAAAGCAATTTCGCAAAAAGAAGCTGGGGCGGTTTTTAATTATACTGACGCGGAGGTTTCAAAGTTTTCTACAACCGGATGGCAGAAAACTGCGACAGAAAACGAGAAAAAACGCGGGTATTGTTACAACACATGTGATGATCCTGCACTAAAATGTACTGGTTCTGATGTTTCCGGGCCAATGCAGTTTGAAAGGGGCACATGGAATGGTCTTGTTCCGGAGATAGCACGCGCACTTAAGGAGGATTTTGGAGTGACTTCTCCGCCGGATCGATGTAATTTGCGGGATTCTATTGTTGCTGCTGCTGTTAAAATTAAGAAAGATAGCGGGACAGGGGCGACACAGTGCGCAAACTGGGATGAACCTACTGTCCGTAATAAGGTTGCTAAAAATTACTGCGGTACATGTGACGATGGGCCGGCTTGCGGCGTTAACTACTGTGGCAGCGTTTGGAGTCTTTACCAGTCTTATTCGTCCATAAAATGAAGAGCTTTTTTAAGAGCACCAAGTTTAAGGTTTTTGTCTCAGTCTTGATATTTTTCGGGTTTGGTTTTTATTTACTTAGGCCGGGCGATGAAAACAAAGAAAGTCAGGGTTCTGACAGTGGTGTCTATTACTCCCCTACTCCTGCTGTCGAAAGTCCGGCGGAGAATAAATCTAAATTCATTACGTTTTTGCCAATAGACAATGAAAATTATCTGGTTGAGTATTTTCCAGATCGGGATTATTTCTTTGTTCAGATTCGTAAAAACCCTTATTCGTTTTACAAAAAACAGGTTGAAGATATTTTCGGACAGTTTAAAATTCCGCTTAATTCTGTAAATGTTGAATGGAGTTCTGTTCGCGGTGTTGGACCGTGAGGTTTAGAGAGTTTGCAGCTTTTCTGTAAGGAGCATTCGTGCAAGAGTTGAGGGATTTAAGCCCTTTTTGCGCGCGGCTATCCTCAGTTTATCTTTAAGGGTTTTTTCCATACGAATGACTATGGTCTCCTTCAGAGGTCTATACTCCCAAACAGCCTCGCTAAAATCCATCTCTACTTCTTCCATTTCATCCCAATAATCAGCAAAGCTATGAGTTTTCCAAAATTCCCTTTCCTCCTCAAGGTTTTTAAATTTAGGAATTTTGCTTTTTTTCTTTTTCATATAGTTTTCTCCTTTCTTTTTTGTCCGCATCTCGTGCGCTAACTACATAATATTGACCACTTCCTTCTCGCGCAAGCACTAAGGAAACTATTCGTGGTCCAACTCTCCCAACAACCAGATAGCGTTGAT
>Ga0209542_10002439_pt1 | contig 41581 bp, 51 predicted proteins | sample RifCSPhighO2_01_FD_184028 | JGI IMG/M metagenome (GOLD analysis project Ga0209542, IMG submission 184028) | Soil microbial communities from Rifle, Colorado - Rifle CSP2_plank highO2_0.1 (SPAdes) (version 2) | ecosystem: Environmental > Terrestrial > Deep subsurface > Rock core/Sediment ... | reverse complement strand
GGCAGGCGGTAACCCGCGCAATTGCCGACCAAGCGCGCACGATCCGTATTCCGGTGCATATGGTTGAGACGATATCTAAATTTCAGCAGGTGCGCCGACGTCTCACGCAGGATTTAGGTCGAGAACCGCTCCCGGAAGAGATCGCCTCTGAAATGAACGTGCCCGTGGAAAAGATTTATTACATCATGAAAATTTCGCAGGATCCCGTGTCGCTTTATACGCCGGTGGGGGAGGACGAAGAAGATTCAACGCTCGGCGATTTTATCGAAGACGATAAGATGTTGTCTCCGTCTGAAGAAACATCACTTGGGCTTCTTCGGGACCATATCCACGAAATTATCAGCGAGCTCTTGCCGCGAGAGCAGAAAATTTTAAAACTCCGTTTCGGGCTGGAAGATGGCATTGTGCGGACGCTCGAAGAGGTTGGAAAAGAATTCGGCGTAACCCGCGAGCGCATACGTCAGATTGAAGCGAAAGCGATCGAAAAAATACGTCAACACGAAAAGGCGAAGAAGATACAGGGATATTGATCTATGAAAAAAAGCGGTTATTGGCCGCTCTGCTGGTTTAATTTTGTGCACTCGGGAGTGCGCGATGTGTTGCCGCAGCGGTAGTCCTCGCTCTCGAGGCGCACCACGATTTCGTATCTGCGCCGCGGACTTATGCGGCTTCCTCCTTCGGGGGTGTAGGTGTATTCCCTCCCGCATCCTCCGCATTTCTGGACGATCGAACCGTCCTTCAGTATTCGCACCTCGCCCATATTTTTCCTTTCTTCTGATTCGACTCCAATGTAAAGCCGTTTGCATTATAGAGTAATATATTGAATTAATCAATATATTTGAGTATACTGGATTTTATATTCGGCTTAAAAAGTTTTAGCGCTCCGCGGTAGCTCAGTGGTAGAGCAGTCGGCTGTTAACCGATTGGTCGCTGGTTCGAATCCAGCCCGCGGAGCGGTGAAACTTTTTTATCACTTGGGTTTTTGCTGTCGTTTAGGGATTTTCGCAGCTGGGAGTGATACCACAACATGTGGAACGACTTAAAAATATCATCATTTCTAGCGTATAAATCCATTCTGAAGGGCAATCGCGCGGTGCTCATTTTGACGCCCGTGGTGATTAGTTTCTCGATTGCCAATATTGCATTTTCCGACTCTCTCTTTACGGGCGTTATCCGTGCGCTTGAAGGCCAGCTCATAGACAACCTGTTTTCAAATATTCTCATCGAGCCAGAGGATGATCATACCTATATCACTAGTGTTGATGAAGTTGTGGCGAAGGTATCAAGCATCCCCGGTGTTTTGGCAGTAGCGCCGCATTATAAGACATCCGCGCAGTTTTCGTTTGACCCAGAAAAAGATAATACGCATGTCACAAAACGCGGTTATACGGTAGTCGGAATTGATCCACTTGTTGAGCCGGATGTTACGAAAATCAGCCGTTCAATGCTTGAGGGGCGGTACCTTGAGCCAAGCGACCGCGATTCGATGTTGATTGGTGCGGAGGTTGCTGGCGGCGGCAAGGGGTCGTTTGAAAAAATCTCTCTTGGCGGCGTCAATGTGGGTGACAAGGTACGCGTGTCACACAGCAACGGCATCGTACGCGAATATAAAGTGATCGGTATTTTTAAAACCGGCATGGATGGCATTGATATTATGACGTTTGTCACGCGCAAGGAATTCGAAGCGACACATGGAGTCACGGACCGCGCGCATGAAATTATGGTGCGTTTGCCGCAACTAGGCAACGAAGAAAAAATAATCGCGCAGATCCGCGCGCTTGGCTATACAAAAGAAAAAATTGGCCCATGGAGTTCTTTCTCGAATTTTACGGCAAACATGTCAAGCAGTTTCAGTATATTGAATTTCATTACCGGTGTAATCAGTCTCGTGGTTGCGTGCACGACGATTTTTATCGTTATTTTTATACACGTTGTAAACAAAAAACGCCAGCTTGGCATTTTGAAAGCAATTGGCGTGAGCGAGCAGATCATCATAAACTCATATTTGATTCAGACATTGTTTTACGGGTTTGCGGGGGCGGTGTTGTCTTTGGGTATCATGTATGGCGTTGCGAATCCGTACTTCAATTACAGCCCGCTCGATATGGGTTTCGCAAAAGTACGCCTGCTTATCCAGCCGCTCGGTATGTTAAAAAGTGTTGTGATTATCGTTGGCGCAAGTCTCATCGCCGGTTTTATTCCGGCATGGATGACCGTGCGCCAGTCAATTATTAAAGCAATATGGGGTTGATTGAAGTTCACAATTTGGAAAGAACATATCCGGGCAAAGTGCCTACGCATGCTTTGCGCGGCGTTTCGTTTTCTGTTGAAGAGGGCGAGTTCGTCGCGATTATGGGAAAGAGCGGCTCGGGAAAATCCACGCTCTTGCATCAGTTAGCGCTTCTTGATATGCCCACGGGCGGGTCGGTTGCGATCGACGGCAAAGATGTTCTTGCGTTGAGTGAACATGAAAAAACAAAGTTTCGTCTCGCAAATGTCGGCTACGTTTTTCAAGAATACGCGGTGCTTAATGAATTGACTGCGCTTGAAAATGTCGCGCTGCCGCTTCGTGTGCGAGGTACCGCCGAAAGCTCGCACGCGAACGAAAAGGCCACAATGCTCCTTGAACGCGTCGGACTGGACCATCGCTTGCATCACTATCCAAGCGAGCTTTCGGGCGGCGAGCAGCAACGCGTCGCAATTGCGCGCTCGCTTATCAATAAGCCGCGCATTTTACTTGCGGATGAGCCGTGCGCGAATCTTGATACGGCTTCGTCGGAAACCGTGCTCAAACTTCTGCACGATCTAAACAAAACTCTTAATCAGACGATTATTATGATTAGCCACGAGCCCGAAGACCGTAAGTGGGTTAAGAGGATCGTGTGGCTTAAAGACGGTGTTATTGATCATATTGAAGACGTGCATTAAAGCAAGTCTCAATAGGTCTCATTTCTGGTATTATATGCTTATGCTCAACGGCGTTGTTTTTCCGATAATCGTGTTCGCGGTAACAGCCGTTTTTGTTTTTGGGCGGCAATGGTATTTTGCAAAATATAAGGTACCCACGGGAGTAGATATTGCAATCGCCGCAGGCGTTGTTGTAGTTGCGGCTCTTCTCATGTTTGCCATGGGGCACATACCGATCTGCAAATGCGGGTATGTAAAGATATGGCATGGGGTCACCTACAGCAGTGAGAACTCCCAGCATCTTACCGACTGGTACACGTTTTCGCATATCATCCACGGTATCGGATTTTACGCACTCTTTCGCATCGGCAGACTCAAAAAGTTGCCGCTCGGGCTTGCATTTATATTTGCGATCGCGCTTGAATCGGCATGGGAAGTTTTTGAGAATACCGATTTCATTATTAATCGCTATCGCGAGGTGACAATTTCTCTTGATTACTATGGCGATAGTATTATCAACTCGGTTTTTGATATTTTTGCCGCCGCCTTTGGTTTTGTACTTGCATGGCGGCTTCCGGCGCTTGCGTCAGTTGCGATCGTAATCGCGCTTGAAGTTTGGGTTGGCTATTCAATCCGCGACAATCTTACGCTCAATATTATTATGCTTATCTGGCCAATCGAGGCAGTCAGAGTTTGGCAGGGAAGCGGATAGATCATGAAGTTGCTCTCATCCACAACCCGAATTCGGGTTCTAGGATATAATGGCGTCATACAACCATGTTACATGAACTGTTGAAGGGTTTTATTTTTTCACTCACCCTCGTTTTTGGAATTCTCTCGGTTACGCTGGCAGTTTTTCTTGTAAACCGTCTTGGCTATAATTTTTCCGAATATCTTGTGGGATCTGTTTTTCCCGTTACTATAACGCCAGAGGATTTACATCGGACGTATACATCTCGTTCCCAGAAAATCAGGGTTCTTATTGTTCCCGGGCACGACAATGAGTATTCCGGAGGATATTATCGCGGTATCCGCGAGGCGGACTTGAATCTTGTTTTGGCAAAGGAGCTTTATGATCAGTTTGAGCCAGACGAGCGTTTTTCTGTTTTCACCGCGCGTGATTTTACCACAGGTGCTTATACTCCTGAATTTGAAAATTTTTTCAAAAACCAAGAATCTACAATCCGCAAGTTTCGTGATAATCTTCGCAGTAATATGAAACTTTTTGTCGCGCATGGTACGATTCAGCGAAATACGCCAATCGACCGTAATCCAGTCAACAATATCGTTTCCCTCCGTCTTTATGGAATTAATAAGTGGGCGAACGATAATGATATTGATATTGTGTTTCATGTGCATTTCAATGATTATCCTGGCCGGTCTGCCAATCGTCCCGGAAAATATTCAGGATTTGCGGTTTACGCGCCCGAGAACCAATATGGCAACGCGATGGCGAGCGTTGATGTTGCCCGCACTCTCTATACCCAGCTTGCACGGAATTTTTCACCGAGCGACCTTCCAATTGAACAGGGGGGATTCCTACAGGATCAAGAACTCATTGCGGTTGGTTCCAATGCATCACGCAATGGCGTCTCCCTACTCGTTGAGTATGGATATATTTATGAGCCCCAGTTTGTCAATGTCGAAACGCGAGGACCGATTATAAAGGAACTTGCATTTCATACGTATCGCGGCATCGATAATTATTTTAAGAAAAGGTTATATACCGATGCACTTGAAACGACACTTTTACCGTTTAACTGGAGCACCGTTCTTCGGAAAGGGATGGCGGGATCGCGTGCGGTGCTTGCTCTTCAGGCCGCACTCAAGGGAGAGGGGTTATATCCGCCACTCTCTGAAACATCCCGCACCTGCCCCATTAACGGGAACTTCGGTCCGTGCACGGAGAATGCAGTTCGTCTTTTTCAAGAACGCTATTTCGCAGATGTACTTGCACCATACGGTTTGGCGCAAGGCACGGGTGTTGTCGGTCCCTCGACACTTTCTTTGTTAAACAAGCTTCACGGTTCATTATGAAGGAGCTTCGCCGATTTTTTATTTTCACGCTTCTCGCAATCGCAGTTTTGAGTGCGATTGTGCTAACGGTACTCGTTCATTATATTCCTGTAGCAAAGACCGACGTTGTACTTTCGCGCGAGGTTCAGGGTATTGGGGGCGGTTTTGTTCTTTTTCTTATGCGCGCCATTAGTATTTGGGGTGATTCATGGGTAAGTACGATGAGTGTTGTGACGGCAGCAATAATTTTCATCGCGTATCAATACCAGCGGGAGGCTCTTTTTCTGTTGCTTACATTCTTCACGGATTCGCTTTCCATTCTGGTCAAAACTCTCATTGCGCGCCCGCGTCCCGGCGCGGATCTCATCGCAGTGTACGAGGATTTCGGCGGATATAGTTTCCCGAGCACCCACGTGGTGCATTATGTGGTGTTTTTTGGATTTTTGTTCGCTATTATGGTGAACCGAAAGTCCATACCGTTTTTTGTTCGCGTTGCCATTTCTTTATTTTCGCTTTTCCTAATATTGGGGATTTCAGTCTCGCGGGTGTATCTTGGAGCTCATTGGGCAAGCGACGTGATTGGCGGTTATATATTTGGTTTTATTATGCTTTCTATTATGTTGCGTGCGTACCTTTGGTTCACAGCAGAAGTTTCCCAACCACACGTATAATCCTTCAAGGTAAATCGCAGGGCATGTGCGGCGGCCGGAAATTCATCACCCCTCGCGTAATTCATACGCTGGAAAAACAGTTCCTTGATTTCTCGGAGCTGTTTTTCTTAGTAAAAGATGTTACAGTAAAAAAAGATCATACCGAGCGAAGTAAAAAAATACCGAGGAAAGTGGGACACACTAATGATTGACCCTGTGTTTGCAATGCAGCGAGCAACCCGGAGCGGAAAATTCAGCCGGGGGTTGGACATTTTCGAGCCGGACATACTCCTGCCGGAGCAGTTCTTTTCGTCTACCAGGCAGAGTAGATGCCGAGGGGTACGTGGACTCATGCTTGCTGTTCTTGAGGACGGCATCGACTGTTTCATGAAATACGCTTCCAGCCAGTATCCCTCTGATAGAGAGGTCTTCAAAGAAGCCTACGGCTGGATCATGTTGAGCAACGAGCGCTGGCTTTTCTCTTTCGAGAATATCTGTCTTATTCTCGACATGGACGCCGGTCACATTCGAGAGGGTCTTCTCGGGTGGCTTCGTCGGCAGGGACTCTCGCCGCCGGTCGGGAAGTGAGTCGAAAGTCGCTCAAAACTTATGGGCGGCTTTTTTTCTTGGGTTTGATCGGAAACAAAAACATGATATTGTGCAGCAAACGCACATTGGGAGGTGTCCGATGGTGGTGACGTATTATGTAGAGGTGCAGAGACCTTTTACACGTAGGGTTGTTTCTTCGCTTGAGGGAGGGACGGTTTTCAATTTTCTTCCCGTGGTCATGGCAAATGGGCGGACTCGCATCGCTCCGTTATGGAAGTGTTCGCCGAAACAAATTGGTCTGCTCAAAGAGACAGTCGGGGAGCGTCTTTCCGAATTCAGGGTTTTCCTGCGGCGAGGGAAGGGGTCGATTCGTGAACGGGTACGGAAGTTGCAGTTTTCGCGTACACAGGTCAGAGAGAGTCGTATCCGGGCGCAAATCGGCCCGCTCTTACGAAGGGAGAAGCCGTGGATGACAACGAGCTGATGGGTTTTCTGCTTGGTACCGTGATCATTCTTCTTCTACTCGCCGGATGGTTAACGGAACGGCCACGGTAAGCGTCTTTGCGCCGCGCACCACTCAAGGTAACAAAGCCACATCCGTGGCTTTTTTATTCACAGGGGATTTTGTTGTTTTATGAGAAACTAGAAGTGGTATGCATCTAGCGTGGTAATGTGTCAATAATGGCGGTCTAATGCCGCGGAAGGGGGGAAAATGCAGTATGGCTGGGAATTTCATCGCGAGGTGGATGAGTTCCAAAGGCGTAACCGCTTGGTTTCTGAAGTAGCCGAGTTTCCTCACATGATGCTCACAAACGTTCGAGAGAGTATCGAGGAACTTCTGGCTTTCAGGCCAGACAATTCCGAGGAGGCCAAGCGCGAACATTCCCGCCGCGTAGGCCAGGTTCTCTATCATCTTGTTCGCTACTCGAACAGCCGTGGCATCATTCTGGACCACGCGTTGTCGCACTTTCTCGTGGGCTACTCCGCCGTGTTGCGCGGCCGGTGGTACAACGGCGCGCCCGCGCCGTAATCGTTGGTTCCCGCTCGCCAATTGGCGGACGGGATATTTTTTTGTTTCAAAACAAAAAGCTCTGTGATATGCTTTTTTGTGTGACCGATCAAAAAAAGTATACAAAAAAGCTCGCGCGGCGGCTTATCTTGGATGAACTGTTTGATCTTACGGTTTATAAAAAACTTTCCGTTTTTTCTTCGGGTTCGCTCAAGACGATATTTGATGAATTGATTCCGATCGAGACCAGGCACTATGTGTTTTGGCAGGAATTTTTCGAAATGAAAATTGAGAAACTCGATTTTGGCCGGCACGTAAAACTTGCGACGCTTGTGCTTGCCGTGCGCATTTTTGGTGAGCGCGCGGCACATTTGATACTTGAGGCGCTCGAAGTAACCGGCGTGCGGAAATATCTGGGCGTGTGGGAGTTTTATCGCGACGATGCTCTTGGTAAGGCCGTGCATTCGGTGCTTGACGACGAGTTTCGCCATGAGGATCAAGTAGTGAGCGACGCAATCTCAAAAAAAATTAATCCCGAGCGCATCCGCAATATCTTTCTCGGTTTCAACGACGGGCTCGTGGAAATTTTGGGCGCGGTAAGCGGATTTTTTGCCGCGTTTGAGTCAATATCATTGGTGCTTGCAGCCGGACTAACAGTTGCGGTTGCGGGGGCTTTGTCTATGGCGGCGGGCGCATTTGCGGCCTCAAGCTCCGAGGCCGAGGTGCGGCGCACCGAGGAGGGGAAAGAAAAATTCTTGAGCTCCGCACGGGATGTCCTTGGCGGCAGTAGCGAGGCACGATATCCGCTTGAATCAGCAATGATTGTCGGCGTTGCTTATTTCTTTGGTGCGATGGTGCCGATACTGCCCGTGTTTCTGGGAGCAGGGAACGCATTTTATCCAGTGCTCGCCAGTGGTATTTTGATTGTAATTGTTTCGGCGGTTATTGCGTTTCTTTCAGGTATGAATGTGCGTAGGCGCATTGCGATAAATCTTGGTATTATTGCCGCGGCGGTGTTGGTAACAACTGCAATCGGCGTGCTTGCAAAAAGCGCGCTCGGAATTGCGATATAATTTTAGTGAAGAAATTTACTGATACAACTTCTTGATGCCAGCGATGTCGCCTGTGTTGAGATCGCGCTTTTTGATTTCGCCGTTTGAGCCGAAGCGATACATGGTTTCTTCAACGCATGAATCGCTCGGGTGTCCCATGCCGATAGCATGGCCCAACTCGTGCGTTGCGATATTTTGAAAATCCATCAGCGCAGTGTTGCCGGTGGCGACAACATCGCCCCACGCGTAGTCAGGATCGTTGAAAACCATATCCCATTCGACGAGTTTGCGATTTTGCGGTGGCCCCCCAAAGACGCCCCATGTGATTGTGACAGCGATTGTGCTTGTATCATCAAGCTGTGCGAAAAATACTTCGTTGAGGCCGTCAGGCGTGACCGACTCTGCGCTCAACGGGTCGGACGTAACTGTCCCCGCGCTGATAATATCAGGTGAAACATTTTTCTCCCATTCAGTGATTCCAGCGGCAAGCTGCAATGCCGCTGTTGCTTCGTCGAAACTATCAGTGTTTGCTGGGTTGAAGAGATAGGGCTCAACTGATTTCCATTTGGCGCCCGATGCGAGAAATGCATAGCACGTGGTCCCGCCGCCCTTCGGCCCGCTACCTTTTCCATATTTACCGTTTTCGTATTTAGGGTGGACAAAAGCGTATCCCTCGACAAGCGAGCCATCCGTGTCGCGCGCCGTGCCAAGCGCAAAAACGTTTGGCTCTATTTCGACGGCATTTTCCGGAAGCCGAAAATGCTGTTTTGGCTCCTTCTCATCAGGTTTTGCCGCCACCGCGCCGATACTTGTGGCAAGCGCCACAGCCGTAATTATAGATGCGAATTTAATTTTGTTCATATATGTATTATTGTACGCGTTTGTAAAAATAGTCAAGCACCGTTTACAATGCCGCTACTACCTTTAAACAAAAATCCCGCATCTCGTGAGCAGAGTTATGCGGGGTAATAGTGTTGTTCTGCGATGTGCGCGGCACAGTCCCCGCATGCGTAGCGGACTCTGCACCATGTACAGAGCGGTGGTAATCCGTGAAAACCGCTGTCGTGGTATATTCGTACGGGCATGTTGTACCCGGATCCTTTGCACATGGGGCAGTCTTTAGGCGGAGAAAGCGTGAAGCGCTGCATCGCGCTTTGTCTGAAGGAACGATTGCAGAACTCGCATTGCACCTGTTCGTAACCCCTTTGGCGTACTCTTCTGACGACCAGGAATGCGACGAGCGTTGCGTTGATAAGTAGAAAGCCCGCGAGACCGAGCGGGAGCATTTCCGTCATGAGGGACCTCCTTCTGTCTTTTTTCCATTCATAGAACAGGGTTTCTGAAAATGCAAGCGGCGGCGATTATCCACATTGGCAGAGATTGCGGGCAGGAGTATCATAAGAAGCATGGATAGAGCGAAGCCCATTTTATATCTTATTCTTCTTGTTGTTCTTGTCGGGGGCGGATATTTTCTGATCACCTACTACAGAAGCAATCCAGAGGATACTCCAAGTAGTGGTGTTTCTTCTTCAGTTTCTGACCGGTATGATACGCAATTTGTTGAATATTTTTCGCGTAAACTTCAAACCGAGGTTGTTAAAAAAAACGGCCAACCAATCGAGGGTTTTACCCCGGATATGTTTTTGAGTGTTTTTCCAGGATTGAGAGCGTCTGACTTTGACGGTGTTGAGGCGTTCCAGGGGGTCTATCAGTTGGGCGATTCTGGCACACTTTCTTTTGTCCGCAGGAGTACTGGTGGACCGATACATTCTGCAGAGGCGGCAATTTCGCCAAACGGGATGGAGATGCTTTTGAGTAATGTTGCAAGTCGTAATCAAATAGTCGTCGTGAATACTGGGACGATTGATACGCTTATACAAACCCTTTTATTGCGTTGATGAATCTGCGTAAAATAATTTTCCTCGCTATCGTTATCCTGATTATCGTAATGCTTGCTTATCTTTTTGTGCCGCAAAAAGATGTTGAGCAGGAGCGGGGTGCGGATGTCCTGATCATGGAAGATGCGCGCGTGCCGGCTGGGGCGGGGGATGATATACGCATAGCGAGTGCTATTGCGCGGAAATATAACAAAGCCCTTGGGGCGGTTACGGTTTTAACCACGGGGAACAATGGTTCTTACGCGCGCGGGAGCGCGTCATTCATTGATGAAGACGGGGGAGGCATTTGGTTTGCCGCAAAGCGCGAGGGGAAATGGACACTTGTTTCCGAAGGGCGGGGCGCTACGCCGTGCGGACTACTTATTGCCCAATCATTTCCGTCTGACATAATTCCAGAGTGCCGTTAGTTTTCAAACACGATCATCACACTTTTTCCAAAGGTTTGTCACATCTTATTCACTATTTTACTTGACTTTCCTCTTGACGGAGGCGTTATAATGAATGTAGGAGAATAAAAAAAATATGGCGGGGAGCGGTCAACCCGCCGGCATTACAGGCCAACCAACCGAATGTCGGTCCGGTGTAGTCCACCCAGCGTATGGGCTATCGCGGATAGGGGTGCTGATTCCGATATTCCTTGAGGGTGCCGGAAGATCGTACCCGATATTTGTTTGAGAAGAAAAGAGAGTGCGCTTTGATATACAATTTCATAAGGATTATAACGACGCACGCCCGCGCGGCGTGGGGCGAAAAAGGGCCTTACCAGGTGCTTGAGCCCGAGGAGGCGCAGTGCTTTCGGAAAATCAACGAAAGAGAAGCCATGACCTCGGGTTTTTTGTTGTCTTTGTTTTCTGTTGTTGATGATTATGAATGAATTTCCTGTTGAAGAAATTATCGTGGCGGGCGGGTACCTTGGTATTTTTGGTTTAATGATAGTTAACGGTTTTGTCAGTTTTCCCTCAAGTCAGATTCTCTATATTGTTGCAGGATTTTTTATTTCACGGGGATTTTTTAATTTTTACGGCGTTGCGTTTGTAGGCGCGCTTGGCAATACAATCGGAAATATTATTTTATACGAAATCGCGCGAAGAAAGGGCCTTACCGCTATTACGCGCTTAAAAATTTTTCCGGAGCGCGAAGTTAAAAAAGTCCAAATGGCGTTTGCCAAAAGGGGCGCATGGTTTCTGTTTATCGGAAAGTTATTACCCGCCATAAAGGTTTTTGTGCCAATCCCAGCCGGAATTGCACGCATGAATCGTTTTCTTTATACAATTATTGTCGGGATCTCTTCGTATCTTTGGGCACTGATTTTTCTTGCTCTTGGCTTTTTCTTCGGCAAGAGCGCAGATTTTTTGAGCCGATATACGGTTATTCTTGCCATCATTGCTGTAGCCGTGGTTGTAATTTTTTATCGATATATGAATAGCAAAGAGGTGGAACGGGAAATGGACGCTCATACTTGATTGTTTATATAATATAGGGTATAGTATTTCTGAACAAGAAAGATCCTTGACTTTCTTGGCATACGAGAGCGGAGGAAAGAGGAGGGTGGTATGCGAATTCGGGACATTGTTGCAGAGAGGCACAGCGATGGGGTGATGGCGGGTCACCCGTTGCTTGCAAACTTGTTTGTTCCAGAGGTTTTTCTGCCGGAGCAATATTTCGATTCAGTGCGGGCAGAGAGCACCACGAACATTCCGGAGGTGCGTCTCATGATGGCCGTTCTCGAGGAAGCGATCGCGTCTTACCAGCGATACGCGATCGAGCCGGTCCGGCGCAACTTGAAGGGTTTCAGGGACGCTCGGCAGTGGATCGACTCGACCGACACGACGTGGCCTTACTCATTCGAGAATGTCTGTGCCATGCTCCATTTGGAGCCCGAGGTGCTCCGGTGTGGCTTGCGCGCATGGCGCGAGGCGCGCTTACAGGCGCTCGCCGCGACGCACCCCTACCAGAATCCCTTCCGGCGCGTCGCGGGCGACAGGCATGCCATTGTTCGCAAACGCGATCGCCGCCGACATCAGAATTGAAGCCGGTTCTTGCAAGAAGCAGGAACACGGCTTTTTCTTTAATACGGCATGTGATATACTCGAAACGGAGTACAGGCGCAAAGGTCTTATTATTTGCGTGAGTGTTCAATGCCTAAGCATTTCATTTGTACGGGGACGTGTTGGACGAAACCATCGTCTACTCCCGGATTCTGTAATGAAGAAGGATGTCCGAAACAGGGTGATCGATTGGTAGAATGTGATTGTGAAGATGGTTGGCACCGCGTATTACGTCCGCCGGGGAAAGATCAACCAAAACCCGACAAAAAGTAATGGTTCATCATAAATAATGAATGGGGTTTTTTCGTATAATAAAGGAATCAGACAAGTCTCACGCGCGCCTTGGAATTTTACGTACATCGCACGGCATTGTTGAAACACCGGCGTTTGTGCCGGTTGCAACGCAAGCGGTTTTTAAAACGCTGACGAGTAAGCAAGCACGGGAAACGCGATCTCAACTTGCGATTGCAAATACATTTCATTTGCATCTAAAGCCGGGCGAGAAAACCATCAAGCGCGCGGGCGGTCTGGGGGCATTTATGGCTTGGCCGAAGCCGCTGATGACCGATTCAGGTGGATTTCAGATATTTAGTCTTGGTTTTGGTTCTGACTTTGGGACCGGTAAAATTTTAAAGGGCAAGCGGGCGGAAAAAATAGGGATCGAAGCGCAACCTCGAAGAGTGGAGATTACAGAAGCAGGGGCATGGTTTCGATCGATTGTTGACGGAACGAGATTATTTATCGGGCCGAAAGAATCGATGAAAATTCAAAGTGACCTCGGTGCGGATATTATTTTTGCTTTTGACGAATGTACTTCGCCGATCGCGGGAAAAGCGTATACGAAGAAATCACTTGAGCGAAGCCATCGGTGGGCGGAACTCTCGCTTGCATACCATTCAAAAAAACAGAAACTTTTTGGTATCATACAAGGGGGTAAGTACAAAGATTTGAGAAAGAAGAGCGCGCGGTTCATTGGCGCGCTGCCGTTTGATGGTTTTGGCATCGGCGGCGAATTCGGTGACAGTAAAAAAAATATGATGGGGATGATCTCTTGGGTTCTTAATGAACTTCCCCCAGAAAAACCGCGGCATTTGCTCGGTATTGGCCATCCTGATGATATTAAAAAAATCATACGGGCTGGCATTGATCTTTTTGACTGCATTGCGCCTACACATTACGCGCGGCGCGGTTTTGCGTTCACGAGTCGCGGGCGTCTCGATATGCGCAAGATCAGTTTCCTTGCAGACAGAAAGCCGCTCGATTCCCGTTGTAAATGTGATGTATGTAGAAATTATAGTCGCGCGTACATCACACATCTTATGCGTTCGGGCGAGATTACAGGCATGTCGCTTCTTACTATGCATAATTTGTATTATTTCAACACATTTGTCGAAGAGATTCGGCGCGGGATACGGGCCGGAAGAATATGAATGAGAAAGCTCTCGAGATAAATAACTTACGCAAATCCTATGGCGCTATCGATGCGGTAAAGGGTATCTCTTTGTCTATTAAGCGGGGAGAGTTTTTTGGTTTTTTGGGGCCCAATGGCGCGGGCAAGACCACTACGATTAAATGCGTCACCGGTATTGCCGTGTTTCAATCGGGTACGATCAAGGTTTTTGGCATTGACGCCGTGAGAGATTATCGCGAAGCGCGAAAAAAGATTGGTCTTGCGCCACAGGAATTTAATGTAGATATTTTTGCAAAGACACGCGATATTTTGTGGTACGTTGGCGGGTTCTATGGTATACCGCGCGAACTTCGCAAAAAGCGGATTGAAGAGATTCTTGACAAGTTTGAGCTCACTGTACATGCGGGTAAGCCGTTTCAGCAGCTTTCGGGCGGGCTTAAGCGAAGAGTAATGCTTGCGCGCGCCATGATACACGATCCCGATCTGCTGATTTTAGACGAGCCGACGGCTGGCGTGGATGTAGAAATGCGCCACGATTTATGGCGGTATTTGCAAGAAATGAATAAAGCGGGCAAAACAATTTTACTCACGTCGCATTACCTTGAGGAAGTCGAAATGCTCTGCGGGCGTATTGCAATCATCAATCACGGGAAGATAGCCGCAATCGGCGATAAGAAAGATTTTATTGAGGGTGGCCACAAACTCGAGCACGCGTATCTTGAAATAACACGGGGAGAAAAAAATAATGAAAGCGCGTAACGTCAATTGGATTGGGCTGCAAACATTTATCTCGCGCGAAGTTGCGCGGATGTTTCGTGTGTGGATTCAGGTGCTTGTAGCGCCATGGTCAAGCGCGCTCCTGTACATTTTTATTTTTGGGCGAATTGTAGGAGCGCGTATCGGACTTATCGAAAACGTGGCGTATATTGATTTTGTGCTTCCGGGGCTCGTAATGCTCAATCTTATCAACTCTTCTTTTTTACACTCTTCATCGTCGCTCTACTTTATGCGTTTTGTAAAACACATCGAAGAATTGTTGGTGGCGCCGCTCTCGTATTTGGAAATGATCGTTGGGTTTGTGTGCGGCGGCATCATCCGTGGGCTTGTGGTGGGGCTTGGCGTGTATGCGCTGGCGCTTCTTTTTACCATTGCCACGATTGAGCATTTTCTTCTCTTTGTATTTTATTCCGTTTCGATATCCGTGATTTTTGCGCTCTTGGGAATGCTCGTTGGACTTTGGGCAAAAAACTTCGAACAGCTTTCACTGCCGAGTATTTTTCTCATCACGCCGCTTACGTTTCTGGGCGGCATGTTTAACTCAATTACCATGATGCCGCAAAAGCTTCAATTTCTCATGCGGCTCAATCCGTTTTTCTATTTTGTGGACGGCCTTCGCTACTCGATGCTGGGCATCTCGGAGTCAAACTTGGCAATCGGCCTCGGGCTCATTGCGGTACTCATCCTCACCCTCGGCTGGCTCGTGTGGTATCTCTTTAAGATTGGATATAGAATTAGAGAGTGAGTAAATCGCGCCCCATGCTCTATAAAACAATTGGTTCAATCCAGTTGGTTCTTGGCATTGTGGGCGCCTTATTTTTGCTCTCATCGTTCTGGACCTTTTTTACGGAAACTATTTTTTACTATGACTATGATGCGACAGGCGGGTTTTTCCTCTTACTCGCTTTGCTTGAGTTAGTCTTGTTACTCACATTAATTGGACGTTATTTATTTTTGGTAGGCAGAGGGAGACGCGAAGACACGCAACTTATTTTTCTGTCTTTATTGTCGTCATTAGCGGTCATAGCGATTATAATATTTTCCCTGTTCCTTGCTCTTGTTGCTTGTATATCTAGTAGTGACGGGCAGTGCATTTTTGTTCCAATGATATTTGGGGTCGTGGGAGGATCTGCGGCTACTGCGATAAGTTTCTTTTTATTTCTATTCGGGGTCTTAAAACCATGGAAAGCTTTGGCAATCAGCGTGCTTCTTATCTTTCCCGCACTCGGATTGTTGTTTTGATTGTTGTTGCTGTTTTTTGAATTATAGTGTCCTGAACAACGGTAGTGTCACTACCGTAAAATAATGTGAACTTGAGAACCCTGACCGCTTACTAAAAATCAAAAGCCAAAGATATCCAAGGTTCCACCTTGGTAAAATATTCACTGGTGGTGGTAAAATAAGGGGATGGAAAGGAAAATTGTTTTCGCGTCCGGAGAGTATTATCATATCTATAATCGTGGAGTAGAGATGCGCGACGTATTTCTTGATGATGGCGATTATCTGCGCTTTCAACGTCTTCTATACATCGCAAACGGCAAACAAGCGGTGATCTACAAACTTATCCAAGGTTCCACCTTGGAGTCGATAGAGCGCGGAGGTCAGCAAACGGCGATTGGCGCGTATGTGTTGATGCCAAATCATTTTCATTTGTTGGTTAAAGAGATGCGAAGGGGAGGAATTACCGAATTTCTTCGAAAGCTAACGACGGGCTACTCAATGTACTTCAATAAGAAATATGAGCGAGTCGGCGCATTATTCCAAGGAACGTTCAAGGCAGAGCACGTTGATCGCGATGAATATTTAAAGTATTTGTTTGCATATATTCACTTAAATCCGATAAAGATTATTGAGTCAAAGTGGAAGGAAAGTGGAGTTCGCGACATTGCACGCGCAAAAAATTTTATCGCTAAATATCGTTATTCTAGTTATCCAGATTGTGTAGGGGTGGAACGTACAGAGAAAATAATCTTAAGCGCTGTGGAATTCCCAAAATATTTTAAGGACGCGCAATCATTTGCAGATTTTCACAAAGAGTGGTTGCAGTATAAAGACGCTGCGAACACGTGACAACTCCAAGGTGGAACCTTGGAACACGCAGGGCCACGGCTGGCTCGTGTGGTATCTCTTTAAGATTGGATATAGAATTAGAAAGTGAGGAAGGTTCTCAAAGTATTTATCTACATCGTGCTTCCAATAGCGCTCGTTTTAGTTTTCTTTCCCAAACAAGCCGAGAAAAGCGACAGAGGGCCGATTGACATTCCCGGTGAACCTATATACACCGAGACATATAAATGTTTTGGCATTACCCGGGTTCGTGAGCCGTCTGGTGTTTGTTATGATTGTGAGTCGGCTCTAACTTGTTATGGTGTTCGATATAGTCGCCAATGTTCTTTGCGATATGTCGATACTCCATCGCAAAATCAAGTAGTATGTAGAACTCCAGATAGATCCATGCTCTCCGAGTGGATCGAAATAGGTTGGAAAAATATATTTCGTAGGAATGTGAGAGGAAGAATCGACACTACAAATTGATGGCGGTCATCAAAAAGAAAACTTGGCCGGAGCTTTTTGGCGAGATCGTTGCTGGGCGTAAGACTTTCGATTTACGAATCAACGATTTTGAAATTGCAGATGGCGATACGCTCGTGCTTGAAGAGTGGGATCCAAAAACAAAATTATATACCGGCAGAACGATTGAAAAAAAAGTTGGCTATGTATTTAAGTTCAAGCCGGAAGGGCTTACATTCAATGATCCAAAAGAAGTAAAAGAAAAAGGCTTGCAAATTATCTCTCTGCTCTAATTTTTCTTTTTCGGGTGGCGGGTTTTGTCTACAAGGTGCCATGTTTCGAGCTTGCCTGTGCGGTTGGGAGGGACGCGATGACCCTTGATGAGTGTGACCTCCGCTTTGCCTGACCCCGCGCGGTACTGGCCCGAAACCGGCACTTTTGCGCCCGTGCGCACGACAACTTTCTTGGTAGCCATACGTTCATATTGTAACAAAAAGGGAGAGGCCGTTACAATAGAGATATGAGGGTTCTCGTAACATTAAAAGTACCAACTTCGGTAGTACAAAAAATGGATGTATTTAAGAAAAAGTACTTTCCCGCAGGGTTTCGGAAGATCCCGTCACATATCACACTTTTAGCGCCGTTTGATCTTGCCGGTGATTTTCATGTTTTTACGAACGAGCTTAGTAAAATTGCACAAAATTTTTCGCCGTTTCCACTTGCGATTAATGGGCTTGGTATTTTTCATGAAAAGGTCCTTTTTTTCTATTTTACAAAACCAGACGGATTGGGACGCCTGCAACAAGAGGTGCTAAGCGCAATAACTTCTGCTTATCGAAGGGAAACAAAACGCAAAAATCAGGACGCGGATGAATATCACCCCCATTCAACTATTAGTATTTCAAGTGCCGAGCGCATAATAAAGTACAAAGCGGAGATAGAAAGATCCTTGCCGAAGCTTAATTTTCTGGTCGATGGTGTTACTGTTTATGTATGGCGGAGGGATTACTGGCGTCTTGAAAAAGAACTCGAATTTCACTCTCAATGAAAAGGAATTTTGTTTTTATTATCATTATTCTTTTAACCATCAGCGCGGCGGGATATTTTTTCTACCGCACATATTTTGCTGGCGTTGGTCCTGCATTGAGATCGCCGTCTCAAGATATTACAAAACTTGTGCCGCCAGCGAGTGATAGTTTGCCACCTGCGCAAAATGCAACTGATCTTCCCCTTAAACTTCCGCCCGGATTTTCTATTTCTATTTTTGCAAAAGATCTTTCGGGTGCCCGTGACATGGCTTTTGGCGATGATGGAAACATGTGGGTTTCACGCACGAAAGAGGGGTTCATAACACGTCTTGATATTAGAAATGGAGTTGTTTTCCATCAAGAAGACGTGCTGACCAATCTTCGCAATCCACATGGGCTTGCGTTTGATCCTAAGTTACCAAGATTACTATATTATTCAGAGGAGGATAAGATATCGTACATTGATCTTTTTTCGACAGGTAAACCACGCAAGATTATTGATCTTCCCGCTGGCGGCAATCATAATTATCATTCAATTCGATTTGGTCCCGATGGCCGACTCTATGTGAAGCTCGGCTCGACGTGTAATGTGTGTGTAGAAAAAGATGAGCGGCGCGGTACGATCTACTCGATGAAAAGTGACGGTTCTGATTTCAAACTCTTTGCCAAAGGGCTTCGTAATGCGCCATTCATGACGTTTAATCCCGTTGATGGAAAAATGTGGGTTACCGAAATGGGCCGAGACTTTTTGGGAGATGACTTGCCGCCCGATGAAATTAATATAATCGGTAGCCCCTCGGCGAACTCGGGGCAAAATCCTTCGGATTTTGGCTGGCCAAATTGCTACGGCAAAAATATTCATGATACCGACTTCGATAAAAATACCTACATCCGAAATCCGTGCATGGAGCCATTTGAAATACCATCGTTTGTTGATATTCCGGCACATTCGGCGCCGCTTGGGCTTGCGTTCGTTCCAAGCGATTCAGCATGGCCTGAAGATTATTGGTACGACCTGATCGTTGCGTATCATGGTTCGTGGAACCGCACGGTGCCCACTGGTTATAAGGTTGTCCGCATGAAGTTTGATGCAAAAGGGAATTATCAAGGCGTTGAAGATTTTATGAGCGGCTGGCTCACATCAGAAGGTGCTCTTGGCCGCCCGGTCGGCGCTCTTATCCAGTCGGACGGTATTATGTATGTCTCTGACGATAAAGCCGGTGTGATATATAAAGTTACCTATGTCCATTAAATATACTGCCGAAGAAAAGCAAAAATATTTCGATGGTTTGCCTAAAAAACACATGGCTACGGGCGCCATAATGTTTGACCGTAAAAACCGGCTTTTGATCGTGAAGCCCACCTATAAAGACGGCTGGACGATCCCCGGAGGCGTAGTAGACGCGGATGAATCACCACGTACCGCGTGCATTAGGGAAGTTAAGGAAGAGGTAAGTTTAGATATCACAGATCCCACCTTGCTCTGCGTTGACTATGTAACCGCGGGATCATATGAGTATCTTGGAGAGAATTTACGAAAACCTGAAGTTTTTCAGTTTGTATTTGATGGAGGAATTTTGTCGGACGGTCAAATAAGCGACATTCGGATACAGGAAGAAGAGTTAAGCGAATATCGTTTTGTCACCATCGACGAGGCACTAAAGTTGCTACGCGCGAATCTTGCACTAAGGATTCCGAAATGTCTCGAGGCGATAGAGAGTGGGCGTGTTTGCTATCTCGAAAATGGCGAGAAAGTATGAGTTTTGAATTTCCCCCGCCAATTGAAAATAATATGGAGGGCAAGAAAACGCCCGAAAAGCTCGGTGCGCTGATTGTTTTAGATAGGATATGGAGACCGGATGAGAAAGATTCACCAGAGCACGGTTTTCATCTTAGCCAAGACGGAAAGATGCGTGTGTTGGCGGCAGTCGAAATGTACAAGGCAGGGCTTGTAGATAAAATTATTTTTACTGGAGGCAAGGCGTCTGGAGAGCAGTATCCCTCTGATGCGGAGTCCATGCGGCGCTATTTTCTAAAAAAATATCCTGATATTCCAGAAGACAAAATAATTCTTGAAGAAGAATCTTTAAATACACAGGAAAATGCAGAGGGTGTCGGTGCTATTTTAGAAAAATATGGTATTCAAAACGCCGCGTTGCTTACCAATAGCTATCACTTAGACCGCGCAAAGAAAATTTTTGAAAATCAAGGCATTGAGGTGTCTGGTTTTCCAGCAGAAGAATGGCTTTCAAAACGAAGATCAAAGATGGGTATAAACCATTACGAAAAGTTCGTGGAGCAGTTCATGGAATCAAAGCATGTAAAATGGGAGAGCATGAAAGAAAAGATTTTGAGTGGACTGCTTACCATTGATAGAAAGGGTAAAATTCCTCGCGCGATTACTCGCGCTGTTCGTCATGGAAGTGAAGGGGAACAAGCAAAAAAATTATGAACCGCGGGATTGCGACATTCACGCTCGACTATGGCAAATGTCCGCCGTGGTTGTTTGAGCGCATGGTGAAATTGGGCCGCGAGATGGTGCGGGCGCTGGTGGCAGAATACGGCCCTGACGAATTCATAAAGCGCATTTCAGATCCAGTCTGGTTTCAGTCGCTCGGCACGGTGCTTGCGTTTGACTGGAATGCGTCTGGGCTTACGACTATTTTGACTGCCGCCTTGAAAGAGGCGATTAAAGGCGAGGAGCAAGAGCTTGGAATTTTTATTTGCGGCGGAAAAGGAAAAACTTCGCAAAGAACGCCCGAAGAAATAGAAAAGTGGGGCGCGCGTTTGGCATTGCCCGAAGGGCAGGCGGAAAAACTTGTGTATAACTCGCGCATGAGCGCGAAAGTTGACAGCGCGCTTGTGCAAGATAGTTACCAAATTTATCATCACGCGTTTTTCTTTTCTAGAAATGGAGCGTGGAGTGTAGTACAACAAGGTATGAATACGGCGAATCAAACAGCGCGGAGGTATCATTGGTTTTCTGAAAATATAAACGATATTGTATGCGAGCCGCATGCGGGGATTGTTACACAAACGCTTGAAAATCAAGTGCTCGATCTTTCCGCAAAAGCGAGCGGCTCTACGCGCACGCTTTCAGTGGAACTCATCGAAGGCGGGTACAACCAAATCATGAAAGATATTAAAATTTTGCGCAAACATTCATCAGAACTTTCGCGCATGGTTGCCATGCAGACAGCTAATGGACAGTTGAGCTTGCTTGAGCTTGCAAATACAGAATTTCATTCGCATCCCGTCGAGATCGAAGATTTTTCCAAAAGTAAATATCTTGAAAAAATTCTCGCTCGTCTCGCAGACAAAAAACCAGAAAACTACGAGAACTTGCTTGCAACCGAAGGTGTAGGACCGAAAACAATTCGCGCGCTTTCGCTCGTAGGCGAGGTAATTTATGGCGCGCGTCCAAGCTATGAAGACCCTGCACGTTATTCGTTTGCGCACGGCGGAAAAGATGCCACGCCATATCCGGTCGATCGGCCGACGTATGATAAGACGATTGAGACAATGAAGCGCGTGGTAGCAAAAGCGCGCATCAATAAAACCGAAAAATCCCGCACGCTGGAAAAACTAGAAAAACACCAACTTGCGTTTTAATGAGTATTCTTGCTAATCTGATGACAAGGTCTTTTTATGAGCTTTAAATATTTTTTATGAATAAAAAATTGCTTATTGTTGCGCTCGTGGTCATTTTTGGCGGAGCATTTTATTTATGGAATAAAAATTCTTCCGCGCCGCAACTTACTATAAAGGAAGTCATCGAGTCGAATAAAAAAATTGCCGGTGATTATTCTGTCGCGGCTGGAGAAAAAACTATTGTCAAAAATAATGCGAAGCTTTCGGTAGATGGTAATATCACTATCAATGGCGCGATAGAATGCGAAGGCGGAGTTCTCGCAATTGATGTGGGGGGCTCTGTGAAAATCAATAATAGACTCTCATGCGTGCGCGCAGACGAGATATCGGACGTCGGCAATGGCATTACTATTGTTGCCGGAGGCGCAGTTGAATTTGGCGACAAGGCCGAGATAGTCACAAATGGTAACGTGCAAATAGCGAGTACCGCCGCGAATATTCTGGACACGGAAGAAAAAATTAACGCGCTTTATGATGAAGCAGGAAAAGATACCGGTACCGGTCCACGGATAGGTCCGTTTATCGAGGGAGCCAAAAGCACAGTGGGCGTTAATGGTCGCCAGGTTGATCTTGGTGCGCTTCCTTTTATGAATATTGCAAACGCCAAAGTCCCGCGCGACAAAGATGGCAATGTAATAAATAGTGTTGTCATCAGAGGTAATTGGATTATTGGCGAGGGCGGCAAAGCGCCATCTGGTGTAGATGTGCCCACGCCTCCAAGAAAAGTGAAGAAAATTTTGCTTAACTTTGATTTTGGAAAGAACGGCAACGTAGAGTTTAAGGATTTCCATTTGATAGGTCCTAACGGGCGAGATGGCACAAGTGACACCGGAAAGAGTTGTAACGCGCGCGGGGAAAATGGAGAGGACGCATTTCGTATGCGTGTTGATGCCGGAAATATCAAGATCAATAATTTTCGCATCGAGCTCGGCAATGGCGGCAAGGGCGGGGACGCAGAAACGAAAAAGGATTGCGATCCGGGCGTTGCCACAGGTGGCCGTGGTGGAGAAGCCGGTAATTTTAAAATGACCGCTTCCGAAAAAATTGAAATTGTTTCTATGCATATTGTGCCGGGTGTTGGCGGGCAAGGTGGCAACGCAAAAGCTCTTGGCAAAGATGGAGTTGACGGTTGCCCGGGCCAAAAGGGCGGAGACGCGCGTGCGACAGGCGGCGACGGCGGTAAAAATAAAAAGGAACTCTCCGCGATCGGCGCTGTAGAAGGTATCGGTAATGTAACAATTGATAAAGTTGAAGGCGGTGTTGGCGGAGAAGCAGTTGCAGAGCCTGGTAAGGGCGGTAGTGGTACTGCGTGCAAGTGTGCTGGTGGCAAAGGAGGAGACGGCACAGCCATGGCGGGCAAGGGCGGGGATGCTTCGCTGAAAATAATAGGCGCAAAAGGAGATGCCGTGGGAGGGAGCGGTGGCGATGCTGATGCTCACGGAGGCGTTGGTGGCACTGGGGGTAATTGTCCGCTCAAACCAACCGGCGGCAAGGGCGGTAATGGCGGCAATGCAATTTCAAAAGTCGGCAAAGCTGGCAAAGGTACGACTACTGATGGCGCTGACGGCGCCGTGAAAGACGAAACCGGTGGCAATGGTGGCAATGGCGGCAATGGTTGTGGCCCTGGCAATGGCGGCAAGGGAGGCGATGGCAAGCCAAATGGCAATGACGGCAAACCGGGCGAAAAACAATGCCCTGACGATAAAGTTACACCAACACCAATGACTGATCCTGGACGCCCGTCTCCACAGCCATCTGCAACACCTAAGAAAATAAAAGTAATCGAATACAACGGTAAATATCTTCCCGTTGAGCAACTTATAGTTGAAGATGAAATAGGTTGTGGCACAGACCACTGGCATGCGGCACGCGGAGTTGTAATCGCGACCGATGGCACGCCCATACAAGACCCCGGCCCGCAATGCGGATATGGCAAGACCAGAGATAGGCCAGTGATAGATATTGAGATGTAAATACGCAAAGTAGCTGTATTTAACGAAAAGCACTAACTTGCGTTCTAACCTCCCAATGGTTTTTATCCACAGAGTTCTCGAAATACTGTCTTAAAAAGATGATAATAAGAATATGTCAAGCCATGTTGTAAAACGTCTTGTCGGTGTCGTCATAATATTGATCGTTATTGTAGGCATCGCTTCGGTTTTACTTGCAAGTCTTAACACGGCGCGCAACAAATCAAGCGGATCGGTAGGATTAAGTAGTGATGGCGTAAGCCCCTCATTTTACAACGAGAGAGATGGATACGATGACGAAGATATTGCCCGTCAGGGCGGCGTGCCCGCGGGGAAACTTGCTGAACGCAAAGTTCTGCGTAATGGCTCGCTTTCGTTGCTTGTTAAAAAAGCTGAAGAAGCGTCAAAGGCAATTCAAGACATTGCAGATCGGTTGAGCGGATTTGTCCAAAGTGCACAGGTATATGAAGTGAGTTCTGGCGTGCAATCAGGATCGGTCACGATACGGGTGCCATCGGATTATTTTGATGAAGCGATTGGTGAAATAAAAAAACTTGCGGTTAAAGTTGAGCGCGAATCGGCTACCGCGCAAGACGTGACGGAACAGTTTGTTGATCTGGAGGCGCGTCTCAAGAATCTTCGCGCAGAAGAAACGCAGTATCTCGAAATTATGAAGCGCGCCTCGACCGTACAGGACACGCTCACCGTTTCCCAACGTCTCTATGATGTACGCGGTCGCATTGAACAAATTGAAGGTCAGCTCAAGTATCTTACCGAACAAATTGATATGTCGGTTATTACCGTGTCGCTTACCGAAGAAGCGGACGTGGAAGTATTTGGTATTCAGTGGCGGCCGCTCTATGCCGTCAAGCGTGCGTTCCGCAACATGATAAGCGGTCTTGCAACATCGGTTGATTTTATTGTTTCTATCATATTTTTTCTCCCTGTGATATTGCTGTGGGCTCTGCTCATTGTGCTTGCAGGTGCGCTTCTGTGGCGGTTAATTCGGTGGGTACAAAGAAAGTTCTTTCCTGCTGCTGGAATATAACAAAATACCAAGAAATGAAAAAGCCCTGCGAGGTTATCTCCTCGCAAGGGCATGTTTGGGCTTGACCGGCGCTGATCTAGCCGTTCTTGATCTTCGGGGACAGTGTGATGGTATCCTCATCCTTGAGGCGGTGGCTTTTGCCGACCATTGCCGCCCCGACTTGCACCTTGGCGAAGAAGGGGGTCCGCACTCCCGCGTCTTGGAGCGCTTCGGCCGCCGTCATCCCCGGACGGAAGGTGATGTCCCTCTTAGTGCCGCTCGATCGTATGTGGACCATGCTGCCTCCTTTCGATTTATTCTATAGCATGGAGCATGTCGAGCGTCAACACATCGAAGAGAAAGTGGCGCGGGAATTTCTCTTTGCAGATCCACTTTTTCACGTTTGAGGTGATGATCCCCGCGATGATGTTTCCGGTGTAGATGACCGCCTGTGCGGTGCAGTGAAAGGGCGCGGCCTCTTCGTCTTCAAAGAGGTGGGGTTCGTAGAACTCGATGTCATCGGTTGACGACGGGTTGACGCTGAAAATCTCGATCCACTCCCCGATGACACGGTGTTCTTCTTCGGACCACTCGATGCCTATCCTCCCGTCGATGTAGAGAGGGACCAGCGCACGCGAATTCTGCACCGCGCGCCAGATGATCTTCCGGGAAGACATGGAGTCAACGCCCGAGACGACGATTCCCTCAAGAGGTTCGTCTCCCCGAAACTGTGTCGGGCGCGGGTAGATGTCTGCCTCGTCATCGAAACACTCATGGAGGATCTCCGCGAGTGCCGTCGCTTTCGGCATTCCGACCCGGTTGGGAGTGAAGTTCTGGCCGGGAACGTTGTGCGCCTCTACAATGTCCCCGTCGTAGAGGAAGAACTTCCTGAAGCCAAGCTTTCGAAGAGCAACGGCGGTAAAGCTGCCAATGCCCCCGAGTCCGACGCAGGTTACCGGGTAAACGAGATGGTCGGGGTTTATGATGTCCAGTTGTCTCAAGAAGTTGCTCACAGAAAACTCCTTCCCATCCGGCTCTTAAGCTCGCACATCCATTCTTCTTCCTGCCCCGGCGTTACGGCGGGTAAGGAGATGAAGATGGGAAGCGCGATGCTCAATGGAATCGGTTCGAAGACGTCGAGCCGCGCGTACCAGTCACATGCCCGGTTTCCCACGAAGGAAATCATCCAGTCGCACGCGTACGCCGTCCGAATCGTATTGACATCTTCCGGCGAGAAGTACGCCGGGAGATCACCGTGGGAATGAATCTGGAGCCGAAGCTTTTCGATGTCCTTACCCGCTTTCTCCAGTTCATCCAGAAGCGCGGGGAAAGCGTTCTGGTCGATTTCCGTGTATGCGGCTCCTGACGAGTGCTTCGGCACGACGAGGTCTCTCACGACGAATGAATTATCGTGTGTCTCGACAAACCCAAGCACCTGAAATTCCTTGTCCGTCGAGCGGAAGTAGCACTCGAGGCGCAGGAATACGTCAAGTTCTAGGACAAGCCGCGGGGGAGGGGCAACAGCTTCGCCCTCGTTGGTGATCAACGTAGGTTTCTCTTGTGAACCGACGAGGACCATGTGGTTTTTCGCTATCACGGTGGTTTCTCCTTTTTTCTACGGCGATTGGAATGCTTGAAGCATCAGACCGATTGCTTCTGAAATCCGGTATTCGCGCAGTAGGTCACTGATGAGGCCGTACGCGTTGCCGAAACAGAAATTGCCGTTCGCTCCGCCTCCAACGGGGTGTGCCCGTCCGCTGCGATGAGCAAGGTAAACTCGCCTGCTCATGGATTCGAGAGCGATCTCGATCCGGAATGGTCCAACGTTGCCATGAGGACACGTGAGTTTTCGCGTATAGACGGCGAGAACGTGGTTCTCTATGTTGACCGCGAGGGTGGAGTTCATGACCTCGATTGCCACTATCAACGGGTGTTGAAGAAGCAAGTCGAACTCACGCCCAATTCTCTCGTTAAGCTCCGGGATGCTCCTTAAGCGTTCGAGCTTCGCCTTCCGGTCAAAGTATTCCCGCTGGTCTTCGGCAAGTTTTCTGTTTCTTGATTGAAGAGAATCAAGAAGCCGCTGGAGCGCATCTCCTTCAACATGTTTCATTGCGTCGAGGCGCTCTTTACTGAAGAAATCAGTCCACCGTTTACGGTGGGTTTCGCGTTCCGCTCGTATTTCTTCGCACTGTTGCGAGTATGGCCGCGGGAGATCATAGCGTTCTTTCCAGTCACTTTTTCGGTGGCGAAAGATGAACCAGACTTCCCGTCCGATGACGATTGCGGCGAGCACTGCGGAGCCGGGGTAGGTGAGTGCAAGGTAAAGATAGAACCACCATCGTTTGACCGGCAGGGAAAAGACGTGCGGTTCGAAAGCCCACGGAAAGAGGAGAAAAAGCGGGCTCCACTGGATGGCAAGCATGAGTATGCTGAGTGTGCGAAGCGGTTTCAAAATGACGAGATTCTTCTTTTCATCCTCGAGTGCTACGAGCTCCGGAACTCTCTCTGGTTGTGTGAGGAGAACGTAGGCTACGTCCGGATCACTTTTCATGAGAGTTGCGAACTTGTTGTACTCGGGCTCGCGCATGAACTTAGCGAGAGCACGGAAACGCTCGGCAACCCCGCTGTCGCTCGAGAGAAAAAGTTCATTGAGGTTGTGAACGAATGCTGGGCGGTCCGCGCGCGTTTGCGGTTGGTATGTTCCGTCTGCCAGACACATCGGTAGGTTCTCAAACAGGGAGAATCGTTCGTAGAGCGCGACACGTTCTTTGGCAGAGGAATGTGCGTTGATGTACGAATATGACTGGCGGGCGGCATCTCCCACCAAAAGAAGCAAGGCGAGGATCGCCGGCCAGATAACGGTCCGGAGGAAGCTTCGAAACAACATATCAGCACCCCTTTCTATTGAGACGAGCCATGAATTTCGAAGAGCGTTCACGCTTTGATACCATAAAAATTTTGTTTTGTCCACCTATTCTTTATTTGATTCTTACTAAAAAATTGGCATACTACACTTAAAATATGACGGAGATTTCCATAAAAGCAGAGGAGCTGTTCCGTATAGGTTCGTGGCCGGTCACGAACTCTTTATTATTGGCGCTTGTGTCGCTTGTTGTTTTGGCGGTTACAGCTTTTGCGCTCCACAGAAAGCTCGCGCTAATACCGGGAAAGTTGCAAGGCATTTTTGAAATGTTTGCAGATGAAATGCTGGGGCTTATGGATTCGGTGCTTGGTGGCCGCGCGATGAGTGAAAAATACTTTCCGCTTATTGCATCGGTTTTTACTTTTATATTGATATCAAATTGGCTCGGGCTTTTGCCGGTGGTCGGATCGGTCGGCATTCGTGAAGACCATTCATTTATACCGCTTTTTCGCGCGCCAGCGGCAGATCTCAATTTTACCGTAGTGCTTGCAATTGTGTCGGTTTTTGCCGTGCAAATTCTAGGTGTTGTAGCTGTAGGCGCAGGCAAGCATTTTTCCAAATACTTCACGCTCAAAAATCCCATTTTGACTTTTGCTGGGTTACTTGAATTTATCGCGGAATTTGTTAAAATTATCTCGTTCTCGTTTCGGCTTTTCGGGAACGTGTTTGCGGGCGAGGTCCTGCTTATTATCATAGGGTTTTTGGTTCCGTACATACTGCCACTGCCATTTTTGTTTTTGGAAGTGTTTGTGGGGTTTGTGCAGGCGCTGATATTCGCGATGTTAACACTTGTGTTTGTCGCGATGGCAGTGCGGGAACACGAAGCGCATTAAAAATGGTCGATGTTTGTTTATAGTTATTAGTTTATAGTTTGTAGTTTATGGATGCAGAAACAGCAAAATCACTTTCAATTGCCGCTATCATGGCAGTGGGAACAATTGCTCCCGCAATTTCAATCGGCTGGATTGGTTCAAAGGGCGCTGACGCAATCGGGCGAAATCCGGAGGGCGCGTCAAAAATCCAGACCGCGATGATTCTTGCGATCGCATTTGCCGAAGCAATCGCAATCTACGCGCTTGTGGTCGCGCTCGTGCTTAAATTCGTAGAATAAAGGAAATATATGGGCGAGCTTTTCGGCCAGCTGGGAATCAACTGGAAGCTTCTGCTATCGCAGGGAGTGAACTTTTTTATTGTGCTTGGTGTTTTGACATTTTTTGTCTGGCGGCCGCTTTTGGCTGTGATGCAAAAACGCCGCGAAAAAATCGAGCAGGGTCTCGAAGATGCAAAAAGCGCGCACAGTGAGCTTGAGCGGGCTGATGAAATGGTTGCCGGCCGCATAACGGAAGCGGATCGCGATGCGGTTGCTATCATACAAAAAGCGGAAAAAACTGCGCAGGAAAAATCGGCCGGTATCGTAAAAACAGCCGAACAAAAAGCAGAAGAAGTTATGCTCGAAGCCAAACGCGTTGCCGAACAGCGCGAGCAGGAAGAATTCAAGAGATTTGCCGCAGGTGCGGGGTCGCTCTTGCGCCAAGCGCTTGCAAAAGCAGTTGCCGAAGACCCGCAAAAAATTGACGAGAAGTTGGTAGGTGATGCAGTAGCATTTATCAAAAAACGCCACGTATCATGAAATACACTCCGGAAATTTATGCGCGCGCCGTGCGCGAAGCAATTGATGAGGCGCCAGTAGGCGAGCGCGACAAAGTTTTCAAACGCTTTGTACAAGCTGTCGCGCGCAAAGGGGACGCGCGCAAATTGCCGGCTGTTGTGAGAGAGCTCGAACGAAGCGATGTGCACGCAAAAGGTGGTCGCATGGTAACAATCGAGTTCGCGCGCACACTTGGACATGAAACGTCCGAGTTTAAAAGTTTTTTAAAACCGGAGGATCATCTCGAAAATCGCGTCAACCCTGATCTTGTCGCAGGTGTGCGAATTACAATTGATGAAGAACGCGAACTCGATTTTTCACTCGCACGCCGGCTCAACAAAATGTTTCGATAATATATGCACTACGATCTTGTAGAAAAACTAAAAAAAGAAATTGCGGGGTTTCGCGATGAGCCGGCGCTTGAAGCGGTTGGCACTGTAGTTGAAACAGGCGACGGGATTGCAAAAATTTCTGGTCTCTCTCGCGCGCAGTCGCAGGAACTTTTGAAAATTGAAACGGCATCCTCCGAAGTCTTTGCGCTCGCGTTTAATCTTGAGGAGCATTTTATAGGCGCCGTTATTTTGGGCGTCGCAGAAGCTATAAAAATCGGCGATCGTGTACGAGGCACGGGCAACGTGCTCTCTATTCCTGTTGGCAAAGAGCTTTTGGGTAGAGTAGTTGATCCGCTTGGCGAGCCGCTCGACGGCAAAGGAGCTATTTTCAAAGATAATGGAGAAGCCGAGCGTTATCCGCTCGAGAAAAAAGCGCCGTCGGTTGTCGCGCGTGAATCGGTAAATACGCCTCTTCACACGGGTATCAAGGCGATTGACGCGATGATCCCGATCGGTAGAGGTCAGCGCGAGCTAATTATTGGTGACCGCCAAACCGGCAAAACCTCAATCGCGCTCGATACGATTTTGAATCAAAAAAATGAAGAGAACCGCCCGATTTGTATTTATGTTGCAATTGGGCAAAAGCAATCAAAAGTTGCGCGCATTGCAAAAATTTTGGAAGAGCAGGGCGCGTTGAAATATACGATTATTGTTTCTGCTTCTGCGTCTTCACCAGCTTCACTTCAATATCTTGCGCCGTCAGCCGGATGCGCGATCGGCGAATATTTTATGGATCATGGCAAAGACGCGCTTGTGATCTACGATGACCTTTCAAAACATGCCGACGCGTATCGAGAGCTCTCGCTTTTGTTGCGAAGGCCGCCGGGTCGTGAAGCGTATCCGGGTGATATTTTTTATCTTCATTCGCGCTTGCTCGAGCGTGCCGCAAAACTCAATAAAGAAAACGGCGGCGGATCGCTCACGGCACTTCCTATTATAGAAACAAAACTCGGCGATATTTCGGCGTATATTCCTACAAACGTGATTTCGATTACCGACGGGCAGATTTATCTCGAGTCAAATCTTTTTTATAAAGGCGTGAGGCCCGCGCTCAATGTGGGGCTTTCAGTTTCGCGTGTAGGATCTGCCGCACAAACAAAAGCAATTAAAAAAGTAGCGGGCCGCTTGCGCCTTGAGCTTGCGCAGTTTCGCGAGCTTGAAGCATTCGTGCAGTTTGCAAGCGACCTTGATGACGCGACAAAACAAAAAATCCATCGCGGCCAGATTTTGACTGAAGTTTTGAAACAGGCCGATCTCGTGCCGTTACGATTTACAGATGAAGCAGTGATTTTGTATGTGGCACTTGCAGGTTACTTGGATGATGTTCCGACACAACGCATAAAAGACTTTGAGCGCGAACTTTTAGATTATATTGAAAAGATGTATGATGACGCAATTTTCGGCGCGATTAGCAAGTCTCGAACGCTCGATGATGCAACAGAAGCAACTTTGAAAAAAGCGGTCGAAGAATTCAAAAGAATTTTTAATAACGGACATCGCACGTCCTCTTGGACGTCCGATGTCCAAAACTAAAGTATGGAATCTTTACAAGGGCTTAAATCGCGTCTCGGCGCAGTAAAAAATGTGGGGACCATCACGAAAGCGATGGAAGTGGTTTCAGCGACCAAAATGCGAAAGTCACAGGAAGTGGCGCTCCGCACGCGACCCTATGCAATAGAAGCGCTTGATATGCTGCGAAAGATTACAAAGCACGTTGCAAACGGCGATAACGGACGTCGTACGTCCCCTTGGACGTCGTCCGACGTCCAAAAAAGCAAAAAAACTCTTCTCGTGCTTGTCGCATCCGACCGCGGACTTGCAGGATCATTCAACGCGCAGGTTCTGCGCGCAGCTGACGCTCACTTGGCAACCGGGTTGCCAAGTGGCAACCCGGTTGCCGCTATTTCCGTACTTGCGATCGGCAAGAAAGCACAGCGTTGGGCGCTCAAAAATAATCTTGAAATTGCGGGCGAGTTTAGCGGATTTGATGATGTTGTGGATTTTGATGAAGTATTGCATGTGGCAAATACAGTGCTTGAAGGATTTGAAGCTGGCCAGTGGGATCGAGTGGTCACAATCTCAACTCATTTTCGCACGGCGCTCAAACAGGAAGTTTTAATGCGCGAAATTTTGCCGACCAATCCCGAAAAAATTGAAGAAACAATCGACGAGCTTGTGCCTGAACGCGGGCGTTATGCAAACTTGGAGGTTCCACCTCCAAGTAAAGATCTGGACGTCGCACGTCCTCTTGGACGTCCGACGTCTAAAGCCGACGAAGTTGCATACTTGCTTGAGCCGTCTGCCGAAGCTATTATCGACGAGCTTGTGCCTTATTTGATCCGTATGCAGATGTATCATTTAATACTTGAGGCGAATGCTTCGGAGCACTCGGCGCGCCGCGTAGCAATGAAAACCGCGTGTGACAATGCCGATGAACTCGCAGAAAATCTTACGCTTTTTTATAATAAAGCGAGACAAGCGGCAATCACAAAAGAAATTATCGAAATTAGCGGCACACAAAACGCGCTGGAAGCAGCATAAACATATGGCATTAGCAACAGGAAAAATTATACAAGTGATTGGGCCGGTGGTGGATGTGGAGTTTCCGGAGGGAGTGAAACTGCCCAAGCTTTTGAACGCGCTTGAGATTGACACTCCCGGTGTGTCAATCGTCGCCGAGGTTGCGCGGCATTTGGAGCCAGGGCGCGTGCGTGCGGTGGCACTATCAAGCACCGATGGTCTCATGCGCGGCACACTAGTGAAAGATACAGGCGCTCCGATCTCCGTGCCAGTGGGCGCAGAAACGCTCGGAAACCTTTTTGATGTATTGGGAAATCCGCTTGAGCAGAAAAAAAACGCGGTTAAATTCGACAAGCGTTGGCCAATCCACAGGCCAGCTCCGCGACTAGAAGATCAGTCAACCAAAACCGAAGTCTTTGAAACAGGCATCAAGGTTATTGACTTGCTCGCCCCGTTTATCAAGGGCGGCAAGGTGGGACTTTTTGGCGGCGCTGGAGTAGGCAAGACCGTGTTGCTCATGGAGCTTATTCGCAACGTTGCCGAAGAATCTGGCGGGTATTCTGTGTTTGCGGGAGTAGGCGAGCGCACGCGCGAAGGAAATGATCTTTATAAAGAAATGCAGGAATCCGGTGTGATTGATAAGACCGCACTAGTGTTTGGTCAAATGAATGAAGTGCCGGGCGCGCGTTTGCGTGTAGCGCTTACAGCACTCACAATGGCAGAATATTTTAGAGACGAAGAGCGCCGAGATATGCTTTTGTTTATTGATAATATTTTTCGTTTTTCGCAAGCTGGCTCCGAAGTTTCAACTTTGCTTGGGCGTTTGCCGTCAGCTGTTGGATACCAGCCCACACTTGCATCCGAGATGGGCGCGCTTCAGGAGCGCATTACATCAACTAAAAACGGCTCGATTACGTCTGTACAAGCAATCTATGTGCCAGCGGACGATATTACCGACCCCGCGCCTGCCGCGTCATTCGCGCATCTTGATTCAACTATTGTGCTTTCGCGCGCGCTCACAGAAATAGGTATTTATCCGGCAGTTGACCCGCTTGCGTCATCGTCAAGCGCGCTTGATCCGAAACTTGTAGGAGAAGAACATTATCAAACGGCGCGCCGCGTGCAGCAAATTTTGCAAAGATATAAAGAGCTTCAAGATATTATCGCGATTCTCGGGCTTGAAGAACTTTCCGACGAAGATCGGCTCGTCGTCTCCCGCGCGCGCAAAGTACAAAGATTTTTGTCACAGCCGTTTTTCGTTGGCGAAGCATTCACGGGCAGAGCAGGCAAATTCGTAACGCTTGCCAAAACAATAGAGAGTTTCAAAGCTATTATTGAAGGCAAATACGACGCCAAGCCCGAAGATTTCTTTTATATGAAAGGCGCGCTCGACGATTTGGAGGTTGAACCTCCAAAAAAATAATATGCTCTGCAAAATTTTATCACCAAAAGGAATTGAGTTTGAAGGCGAGGCGAAGTCGTTTAATGTAAAAACGCGCGTGGGTGAGATTACGATTCTCGATCATCACCATCCGCTCATGACGATTTTGGAGCGGGGGAGCGGCATCATCGAAACCGCAAGCGGCGAGCACCGAGAAATTCCAATCCAATCCGGCTTTCTCGAAGTAAGCCCAGCAAACAAGCTTACGGTGCTTGTGCAGTAAATGATTTGACCTTACGCTCACGCAAGAGTAGATATTAAAGTAGAGGCCTCGATAAGATGGAGGTGAAAAATGCTTGATAAGATAATTGAAGTTATCACGGGGGGTTTCGTTCTTTGCATGGTCGGTCTCTTGCTTCTGCCCGATGCGATCAGCGTCTGGCGCTACTACCGCGCACACTAAAGGTCTCTTCGGGCTTTTTTTAAATTTTGTTAAAGTGTCTAGCATGAACACTATTTTTTCTTTCCAATCAAACAAAACTCATTACACGGCCGACGCGTGCATCGTGTGGTGCTTTGATGATCGGTTTTCAAAGTTGCTTGATGAATATATAAAACAGCAAAATTTTGCCCATGTTGATCTGGTAAAAATTGCTGGCGGCGCAAAAGATCTTGCAAGCCCCGAAAATGAGCCCGCACGCGCATATCTTCTCGATCAAATCGCAAAGTCAATCAAACTGCACCATACTAAAGAAATTATTCTTATGGCGCACTCCGAATGCGGCGCGTATGGTGGGTCAACCGATGTGGATTTTTATACAAACGAATTACAAAGGGCACGCGAGAGCGTGCAAAAGCAATTTCCTGATATCACGGTTGAATGTATTTATGCTGACTTTGAATTGTTACAACACGTATAAAAAAATAAAAACCCGCATCTTTTCAAGATCCGGGCCCACACGCGTTGGGTTGTTGCCGTGTTATCTGAAGAGCGTCGAAAGCAGTTCTTGTGTTTCGCGGTCTGCCGCGACTTTTCCCGAACGGAGCTTGAGGAAGCGCGTCCAGTTTGCGGCGTCGGTGTGATAGCTGCGCCGGCGAATGCGCCTCCACCACTCATTTTTTCCGTAGTCAACCTGCGTGATGCAGGCGACCTCGATCGTTGGAACCAACTCGTTCGGATTTGGGACGCTCGAAGCCCTCGCGAGGTCGGTTGTCTTTTGCTCTCGAAGTCTTTCGTATTCTCTAAGGATGTTTTTCCGCACCTCCATGAGATCTTTCGTTGCCTGTTCGAGACCGACCTCATGTTTTTTCGCCTTGCCGCATTCGCAGTGGCCGAGCAAGACGATGGTGTAGATGTGCCTTAGGGCGATCGCTTCGATGATTTCGTCACGGAAGGTAAAATGTTCGGCGCGCCCCATTTTGTTCATCGGCGAGTCTGCCACGAGGCGGTATGGCCCTCCGTGCCACGCGAAGATATGGATTCGCGGGTGGATCCGAAGGTATGCCCAGCAAAGAACCATGATGAGTCGCTTGAACCACGAGAACACTCGGCCAACGAGGTTGTGGCGGCTCGCGTACAGACCAGCGACGAAGAAGAGCGAGTCGAACGCGCGGTCGCAGTCGGAGCACATGACTACAATCAAGCCGTTGTCGGTGTTCAACTTCTCGCGGTGTACGTCCCCGAACACATTGATCTTTGGATGGCGCAAGACGCGGATAAGCTGGAGCGTCTCGGGTGATAACCGGTGGTGTATCTGTGGCGGAATTACATCCTGTAACTCTTTCTTGAGCTTTTCTTTCACTGTTGGCATTACCCCCTCCTCATCTGCTCTCGGGTTTCTCGAAACGACTAGAACCCCTTTAAGGGTTTCAGCGTTCATCCAAGAAACATTAAACCATGTAACCGTGCGGATATCAAGCGCTTGTTATTGTCTCCGAATAACAATAGTGACAGCGATATCAAGATTTCCGCTTTCTCCCAAGCGTATTCCCTCGGGAAGCGAGAGCAGTCCTGATCTTGAAATAGTGGAGGTAAGGCCGGTTATGTCAATCGGGTTGAGAGAAACTGACGCTGGCACTTCGCGTGATTCAGGTATCAAAAGCGAAACGGTTCGCGGTTGGATAATGATATTTTCTACCCTATAGCCGCGCGCCACTGATCCTTGAGTAACCGCACGAAGCGGCACGTTGTGTTTCTGGTAATGGCCTACAGTGATTTCTATTTCTGTTGGGTTGATGTCAATTACTGAAAATGCAAATGGTCTTCGAACCATTGATTCAGTTATGGGAATGCGTGTCTGTCCTGAAGCAAAGCGTGACGCGTCTATTGATATCTGAAGCGAGCTTTGGTCGAGTTGTTCAAATGTTTGCCCGCGGCTCCCCAACGTTACGGCAACTGTTTTTGGTTTCGATTCTCTTATCACAAGATCTTGCGGAAGGTCGCGGTAGGTTATTGGTATCTCAAAATCCCTTTGGACAGTTCCTGCCTGGAATACAAGAAAAAACCACAAGAGAACGGCAATGCCGATGGCGATAATTTTTTCAATGAGATTTTGCGCTATGATTCTCTGCCAGAGCGTATACGAATTTTGCGGATGTTTTTCATGATAGAAATCGCCAAGGACGCGCGCGAGTTCGTGCGCCGTCGAAATTTTTGTCATTGTGTCTTTTTGCGCGATTGAGATAGTTCCTCTCTCTTCTGAAACAACAAGTGCAAGCGCGTCCGAGCGTTCTGCGATCCCAAGGGCGGCGGAATGTCGCGTGCCCGATTTCTCGATTTGGTCAAGATTTTGAGATAGAGGCAATTGTGCGCCGATGCTTACGATGCGGTTTTTCGTGATGATCATCGCGCCGTCATGACCGGGAGAATGTGGATCAAATACACTTTCAACAAGTTCTTGTGAGATAATGCCGTCTAAAATCACACCGCCACTGATATGGCGTTCAATATTTTCGTTTCCGGTAAAAACGATGATGGCACCAACACTGTGGCGCGCGAGATTCACCACCGCTTGAACGATTGGTTCGATTATCAAACTTTCGGCAAGGCCCCGGCCCATGTGTTTCTGGCGAGTGCCCCAAACAGTAATGATGTCAAAAAATCTTCGCACTTCTTCCTGAAAGATGATGATGAGGACGAGAAAAAAAACGCCGAAAAATGACTGTAAAACAACGGACGTAAGCGTCAAGTGAAATAATTGCGATATTCCATAAAGCACTACGATAATGCTGATTCCGGCAAGAATGGTAAGTGAACGCGTCCGTTTAAAAAGGATAAGCGCGGAATAAATAAAGATAGCAATTATTGCAACATCGAAGAAATCTGACAGGAAAAAACTTTCGGTCAGTGTACGAAAGGACGAGAAATCTATCGAGGTAAAAGAAGGAAACATATAAAAGGGTGAAAATTATTATATCACAGAATACAATCTCTTTCAATTTATTTATAACTATGCTATACTGCGTGTATGAAGTTGATCAAAGTAACTTTTGAGGAGGCAGTGCCGCATGCTTTGGATATTGCAATTGTTTCTGTCTCGGACAAAAAAGAAAACGAGGTTATAAAACTCGCAACAGGACAGAAATCCTTGTCTGTAGGTGCGGGAGATCTTGAGAAAGTAAACCGCCGAAAGCTTATTATACTTTTCCGAAAAATTATTTTTCTTGCGAAGGCGCATAAAATCAAAAAGCTTGCGGTGCGCTTTCCAGATTTTGATTTTCCAAATATTGATGATTCAAAGCAAGATCTTGCAGAGCTCGCCGCGATCAGTTTTGAAATGGCGAATTTTGAATTCGTGAAATACAAATCGAAACCTGAAGACGGATGGGACTTTGTCGAAGAAATAATCATCGTTACAGGTTTTCGCGATAAATCTATCCAAGAGGGTATTCGCGTCGGCCAGATTATCGGGCAAGAAGTCAATCGGTGCCGCGAGCTTGCGAATACGCCGGGCGGCGAGATGACTCCCGTTCTTCTTGCCGCCGCGGCAAAAAATGCGGTGAAAGGCACAAAAGTACAAGTCTCTGTCCTCGGTAAGAAAGAGCTTCGCCGCCTTAAGATGGGAGGTATTCTTGGTGTTGCGCAGGGATCGCAGGAGATTCCCCAGTTTATTATTATGGAATATCACGGCGCGAAGCCGGCAGACAAACCTGTTGTGCTTATCGGCAAGGGTGTCACCTTTGATACGGGTGGGCTCAACTTAAAGCCGTCTGATTATATTTACGAGATGCACATGGATATGTCGGGTGGCGCGGCTGTAATTCATGCTCTTGTTCTTGCTTCCCGCCTCGGAATTCAGAAAAATATTATCGGTTTGATACCAGCGGTTGAGAATATGCCCTCTGGTTCAAGCTATCGGCCCGGTGACATGCTTCGTACAATGAGCGGGAAAACAATTGAAGTGCTCAACACCGATGCCGAGGGGCGCATTATTCTTGCCGATGCCCTTGAATATTCAAAGCGTTACAAGCCGCAGCTTATTGTGGATGTGGCGACGCTAACCGGAGCCGCAGCAAGCGCCCTTGGTCAGCACGCGTCCGCAATTCTTACCGATGACCCGAATCTCGAAAAAATGATGCGGGAACTTGGTGAGGAGTCGGGCGATTATGTTTGGCCCCTGCCGCTGTGGGAAGAATATGAGGCTGAAGTAAAGGGAACATTCGGTGATATTGCGAACGTGGGAAAAACAAAATATGGCGGCACAATCACCGGCGGAATATTTTTGTGGCAATTTATTAAGGGATACCCATGGGTTCATATAGATATGGTTCCGCGGATGACTGCAGTGGAGGGCGAGTATCTTGCCAAAGGCGCCGCGGGCGCTCCGGTTCGTCTTCTCATTAAGCTCCTTGAGCGTGTCTAAATCTAAAACCTTTCGCGATCGCATTTTTGGTGTGGTGCGCCGGATCCCCCGCGGGCAAAAATACAAAAACTAAAACACAAAGAATATGCCATACGCGCTTCGTACAAGGTTTAAAAAAGAGATCGTCACCGAATTTTTGCCCCCGCGCGGCAGGGATACTGGCAAGGTGATTATTTTCTGCTCGGGGATGCCAAGCGTGCCCGCCAAGCGCGAGTTCCTTGAATTTTACTCTAAAAAAGGTTTTTGGACGTTCGCCCCGCGCTATCGCGGCACGTGGGAATCGGGAGGTAAATTTCTTGCACGCTCGCCGCACGAAGATATTTTAGATATCATTGATGAACTTCCGAGGGGTTTTATCAGCTTTTTCGACGGGAAACGGTATCGTGTAAAACCAAAAAGACTCTATATCTTTGGCTCGAGTTTCGGTGGGCCAGCGGCACTCTTGTGCTCGCGCGATCCGCGTGTGACAAAAATTGTTGCGGCATCTGGCGTCATTGAGTGGCGCGCACAACAAAAGACAAAAGAAACGCAGCCGCGGCTTGAAAAATTTACTCGCAATGCCTTTGGTGAGGCATATCGTTTTCGTTCGAGCGATTGGAAAAAACAAGGCCGCGGCAATTTTTACAACCCCGCGTCATACGCAAAAGAGATAGAGGGCAAGAAAGTTTTACTCTTTCATGCGCAGGATGACGATGTAGTTCCATGGCAGCCGACGCAAAAGTTTGCCAAAGCAACAGGCGCAAGACTTGTTCTTTATAAACGTGGTGGGCATCATGTTGCGCGTTTTACGAAACCTATAATATATCGCCACGTTAGAAAATTTTTAGCTGAATAAGAAAATCCCCCGAGGTTGGTTAAAACCGGGGGGTTGCCGGGCGTTGGTTACCTCGGTCTAGTCGTATCCTGTGGTGATAAGCCGCGCGAGCGCTATCGCTAAGCCGGTGACGATAACACCAAGCATCGCGAGGCGTATCCACGGCGATCCTTTCTCTTCGTAGGGCATCGTACCTCCCTCTGTCGAAATTACTAACCCACTTCAGAAAATCTTTTTTTTGAAGGTTTGTCAAACTATTTGTCTTTCGGGCGCGAGCCCCGTATGATAGTAAAATGGTTCATCTTAAAGAAGGCGCGAAAGCGCCGGCGTTCACATTGCCCGATCAAACAGGTAAAAAACATTCGCTCAAAGATTACAAAGGCAAGTGGGTGTTATTGTATTTTTATCCGAAAGACGATACGCCGGGATGTACAACCGAGGCGTACACAATTCGTGATAGTTACTCGGGTTTTCAAAAATCAAAAATCGTTGTGCTCGGTGTCTCTGTTGATTCTGTAAAAAGCCACGAAAAATTTGCCAAGAAATATGAGTTACCGTTTACGCTTCTCTCCGATGAAGACAAAAAAGTTGTAAAAGCATACGGCGTGTGGGGAAAGAAAAAATTTATGGGAAGAGAATATATGGGCACGAATCGCACGTCATTTTTGATTGATCGGAATGGAAAAATTTCAAAAATATACGAGCAGGTAAAACCCGCGCTCCACGCAGGTGAAGTTCTCGATGACATACAAACGAAGAAGTAATATTTTTGACCCTGCTGCAGCGGGGGCGTTTCGGCTGTCGCGCTCAAAGATAGAAAACTTTATGCGCTGCGCGCGCTGTTTTTATCTTGATCGGCGACTTGGCGTGGGGGAGCCGGAAGGGTACCCATTTAATCTTAACTCGGCGGTTGACCATTTGCTCAAAAAAGAGTTTGACATTCACCGCGCAAAAGGTGACGCGCATCCGCTGATGGCGCACTACAAAATTGATGCCGTGCCGTTCGCGCACGAGGAACTTGACCGCTGGCGCGAGAATTTTGTCGGCGCGCAGTTTTTGCATAAACCAACAAATTTGCTTATCACTGGCGCGATTGATGATGTATGGATAAATCCGAAAGATGAACTGCACATTGTGGATTACAAGGCGACCGCAAAAGACAGCGAAGTAAATCTTGATGCCGAGTGGCAGATTGGCTACAAGCGCCAGATGGAAATATATCAGTGGCTCTTTCGCAAGAATAATTTTAAAGTTTCTAGTATCGGATATTTTGTCTATGCAAATGGCAAGCGCGACCGCGAAGCATTTGACGGCAAGCTCGAGTTTGATGTAAAGATTATTCCTTATACGGGAGACGATTCGTGGGTTGAGCCCGCACTCAAAGATATAAAAAAATTGCTCACAAGCGATTCTTTGCCGCCTTCAGGCGTCGATTGTGAATTTTGCGCGTACCGAGAAGCGGCCGATAAGGCGCTTGCACAATTCAAGAAACAAGAAAAACTTTTTTAGTTTTCTGCTGAACAAATATTCTCATTCGTGCTAGCATGATTGTCAGATTGGGCTGGATGTTCTGGCTCAACGTTCTTACGAAGGGAGAATAAGGCAATGGAACAGCGGAACTTTCGGGGGCTACTGGAGGCCAAGTGGGCCGAGGGCAAGTTTCTCTGTGTCGGGCTCGATCCCTTGATGGAGAAATTGCCGGAAGAATTCCAGCCGCAGGGCACCAGGCATTTACCCTTAATAACGCCGGGAACGCAGTTCAAGAAGTTCTGTCAAGATCGGGTTCGCAAGACTGCTCACGTCGCTGCGGCCTACAAGCTAAACATCGCGTTCTTCGAGGCGGAGGGCATAGAGGGGATAGGAGCACTCGGGGAAATCATTCGATTCATCCACGAGTGCGTGCCAGAAACGCCAGCCATTCTCGATGCAAAGCGGGGTGACATCGGCGACAGCAACAAGGCCTACGCAAAAGCGATTTTCGCGGCGAACGATGCGGATGCGGTAACAGTGCATCCGTATTTCGGTGAGGAGGCGCTTCGCCCGTTCCTCGATCGGGAGGATAAGGGCATCATCGTTCTCTGCCGCACAACGAATCCCGGCGCGCGCGAATTCCAGGATCTCCACACACTTACGCTCGATCCGCGTGCCAAGCCGGATGAAGTTTCGGCGGATGAGTGGCTCAAGGTTCTCTGCGACGATTCCATGCAGCTCTATGAGCGCGTCGCCTTCAACGTGGCAACGAAGTGGAAGCACAGTGGGAACTGTCTCTTGGTCGTGGGAGCAACCTATCCCGTCGAAGCCAAGAAGGTTCGAGCGCGTGTCGGCGATGTGCCGTTCCTCATCCCGGGTATTGGGAAGCAACAGGGTGATCTCGAGGCGACTGTCATGGTGAGTCAAGATGGTCGTGGATTCGGAATGCTCATCAACTTGTCGAGCGGGATCATCTACGCAGACGATCCACGTAGTGAAGCGGAGAAGTACCACAACTTGATCAACCGGTACCGATCCGTGTCCGTTTGAGACAGACAAGGAAGGGG